>Ga0310695_10000197_pt1 | contig 160496 bp, 150 predicted proteins | sample RumenRJG_04DNA_FD_203882 | JGI IMG/M metagenome (GOLD analysis project Ga0310695, IMG submission 203882) | Bovine rumen microbial communities from Lethbridge, Alberta, Canada - RJG_04 (v2) (version 2) | ecosystem: Host-associated > Mammals > Digestive system > Stomach > Rumen | place: Canada...
GCAATTTTGAGGAAAGAGGCAACCACTTCAAGCAAATTGTCAATCATATGGAGTAATAGATGAACACGGAACAACTGATTTTTGATTTGTGCGCCGCGCACGGTGTTTCCGGCAGCGAAGCGGCGGTGTTTGACGTGGTGCGTCAGGCGTTGGAACCGACCGGCGCAAGGGTGCAGACGCTCTACGGCGGCTTGCTGGCGGATCTCGGCGATCCGCAGGCGGACAAAACGATCCTTCTCGACGCGCACCTCGACCGTATCGGCTTCATCATCACCGATATAAACGACAAGGGCTTTGTCAAGGTAGACAAGGTGGGCGGTATCGACATCCGCACCCTGCAAGACAGCGTTTTGATCGCCGAAAACGGTCTAAAGGGCACCGTCTGCTGCCTGCCGCCGCACCTCAGCGACGGCAGCGAGGACAAGGCGACGCCGATGGAAAAGACGTGGGTGGACTTCGGTCTGTCTGCCGAAGCGGTCAGGGAACAGCTGCGGCTCGGCGACACGCTGACCTTTTATACAGAACCGAAAAAGCTTCTCGGCGACAAAATGACCGCCGCCGCCTTGGACGACCGCTGCGGCGTGGCGGCGCTGGTGCGTGCAGCGGAGCTGATACACACCGACGCTTACCGCGTGCTGCTGCTGTTCAGCACACAGGAGGAGACCTACGGCACCGGCGCCAAGACCGGCGCGTTTTCCGTGGACGCTGACGAGGCGATTGCGGTGGACGTGAGCTTTGCCGCGCAGCCCGATGTGTCGGGACAATACGGCAAGATAGAGCTTGGCAAGGGTCCCATGATCTGCTATAGCTCCGTGATGGACCGCGCCATGTCGCAAAAGCTCACCGCCGTAGCCCGTGAGCAGGGGATCCCCTTTCAGCTGGAGCCGATCGCCGGCGCGACGGGTACCAACGGCGACCATATCGCCGTGAGCAAGAGCGGCGTCAAAACGGCGGTGGTGTCGATCCCGCAGCGCAATATGCACACGCCTGCGGAGGTTATCTCGCTCTCGGACGTCGAGAACACCGCACGGCTTCTTGCCGCCTATATCAACTGCGGAGGTGCGTTCCATGATTAATGTTCCGCTGCTCAAAAGGCTCTGCATGGCAAACGGCATTTCGGGGGACGAAGGCGCCGTCAGAGAGCTGATCATCGAAGAAATAAAGGGCTACGCCGATTACAAAATTGACGCCCTCGGCAATCTGCTGGTACACAAAAAGGGCAAAAAGCCTGCCCAAAACCGCCTCATGCTCTCCGCGCATATGGACGAGGTGGGTATGATGGTGACGGACGTCACCGCCGGCGGCTTCCTCAAATTTGACGAGGTGGGCGGCATTGACCGCCGTGTGCTTATCGGCAAGCAGGTCACGGTCGGCAAAAACAACGTCCCGGGCGTGATCGGCATCAAGCCGATCCATCTTTGCAAGGGTGAGGAGCACAAGACGATCCCCGAATACAGCGAGATGACGATCGACATCGGCGCGGACAGCGCAGAGCAGGCGCTGGAGGTCGTCGGTGTCGGCGACAGCGTGCAGCTTGTCAGTGAATCTATCGAAACCGAAACCCACCTTAACGCCAAGGCGATAGACGACCGCTTCGGCTGTTATGTGATGATAGAATTGATCAAGAGCGATTTGGAATATGACGCGGATTTTGCCTTTGTGGTGCAGGAGGAGGTCGGCTTGCGCGGCTCCAAAACGGCGGCATATACGCTCGATCCGGCATTTGCTCTGGTGCTTGAAACCACTACCTCCGCCGAGATCCCCGAGATCGAACCCCAAAAGCAGGTTTGCACGCTCGGCGACGGTGCGGTCATCTCCGTGATGGACAGACGCACTATCTACGACAAAGAGCTGGTGCGCTGCGCGATGGAGACGGCGCAGGCGCTCGGCGTCAAGGCGCAGTACAAGCGTGCGGTCGCGGGCGGCAACGACGCAGGTGCGATCCACCAAAGCCGCGGCGGCGTGCGCACGCTGGCGATTTCGTTGGCTTGCCGCTATCTCCATGCGCCGAGCACGGTCGCGTCCAAGGCGGACTGCGAGAGCATGCTGGCACTGGCAAGGGCGATGTGCGAAAAAATCGCCGGCGGCGATCTGTAGATGATCCGTTATACAGACAACGGCGCGGCTTTTGTTCATTCCGTAAAGGAATTAAAAGGCGCCGCGCCCTTTGATTGCCGCCTGATCTCTCTCTGCCGCACCTTTTCGCCCGGCCTGCCCTTTGTCGATTATTGGCTCATATTGGACAAAAACGACGCCTGCACCGGCGCCATAGCACGCAACGGCACGGCGTTTATTCTCTGCCTGACCGCAGAGTCGGCGCTGCCCGAGGTGAACGCGTTTCTCCTGATGGCAGGCGCCAAAGAGGTGCTCTGCGGCGACTTTCCGCTGAGCGGCTTCCAAACAGAGCGCGCGGGCGTGATCTTGCAGGCAGCAAAAGCGGTTGCCTATCCTCAAAAACCGATCACGGAGCCGTCAATACGTGACGCCTACGCCGTGCTGACCGTCTGCGCCGGTCCGCATTTTGTGCCGCCTGCATGGGAGGATTTTTTTGTGGACGTCAACCACAAGCTGCGCCACGGCGCGATGCGCCTGGTCGGAACAGAGCAGGAAGGTGCCTTGGCGGCGGTGGCAATGACGGTCGCCGAGGACGAGTTCGCCGCGGTCATCGGCGCGGTCGCCTGTCATCCGGCTTTTCGCCGGACAGGCTGCGGCAGTGCGGTGACGGCACATTTGGTGCATGCGCTGTCGGCGGAGGGAAAACAGGTCTTTGTACACCGCGCAGCGCACGAAAACGCCGCGTTTTATGCCGCGTTGGGCTTTGAACCGGTCGGCAGGTGGCGCGAATATGCAAATTAGAGGAGCAGGATTGTGAATTTTTTTGATATAGACGAACGTGTTCTCCAAGCGAGCGAACAGGCGATGGCGCTGTGTGCCGGCAAACTGAGCGAGGTGGAGGACATTCAGGAATACAACCAGATCAAGATGATAAAGGCGTTTCAGCAGGCAGGTGTGCGCGAGAGCTATTTCAGCGGTTCCACCGGCTACGGCTACGACGACTTCGGCAGAGATGCGCTCGACAGGGTCTACGCCTTTGCCTTTGACGCGGAGGACGCGCTGGTGCGCCACAACTTTGTCAGCGGCACGCATGCGCTGACGGTCGCGCTGTTCGGCATGCTCCGTCCAAACGACACTATGCTCAGCGTCACCGGCATGCCCTACGACACGATCCGCTCCGCTATCGGCATTGAGGGCAGCTATCCCGGTTCGCTCAGGGACTTTGGGATCCGTTTTGAAATGACGCAGCTGCTCCCGGACGGCACGCTCGATTATGCGCAGATACAGCAGGATATTGCCGAAAAAAAGCCCAAGATGGTCTACATACAGCGCTCGCGCGGTTACAGCACGCGTCCCACGCTGACATGGCGCGAGATCAAAAAGATCTGCGACATCAGCAAAAAAGCCTCGCCGCACTCCATTATCATGCTCGACAACTGCTACGGCGAGTTTGTCGAGAAGGTTGAGCCGCTTTCGGTCGGCGTGGACATCATGGCAGGCTCGCTGATCAAGAACGCCGGCGGCGGCATCGCACCCACCGGCGGCTATATCGCCGGAAAGCGCGAACTGGTCGAAATGTGTGCTTACCGTCTGACGACGCCGGGCACCGGCAAGGAGATCGGCGCCACGCTCGGCAATAACCGCGAGCTGTTTATGGGCGCCTACCACGCGCCGCACGTCACCGGAGAAGCGCTCAAAACCGCCGTTTTTGCCTCGGCGCTCTTTGAGCAGCTCGGCTTTGACACCGCACCGCGCTGTAACGACCCGAGAGGGGACATCATTCAGCTGATCATGCTCGGCAACGAGGACAAGCTCTGCCGCTTCTGCGAGGGAATCCAGTCCGGCTCGGCGGTGGACAGCTTTGTCGTGCCGGTGCCGTCCGATATGCCCGGCTATGAGAGTCAGGTCATCATGGCGGCAGGCGCGTTCACCTTGGGCAGCTCCATTGAGCTTTCCGCCGACGCGCCACTGCGCGAGCCGTATGCCGTCTGGATGCAGGGCGGACTCAACTTCCACGGCGGCAAGCTCGGCGTCATGCTGGCGGCAACCAAGATTCTGCGCGGTAAATAAAACGTATTATAGATAAATAGAAAAACAGGTCGGTTCCAACGCCTCCGCGTGAACCGACCTGTTATACTGTGTAATACGATTAGTTTTTCAACGCCTGCAAGGGAGCCGGAATGCGTCCGCCGCGGTTGATAAACACGGCAGGGGAGCCTTCTCTGACAGGCATCACGGGACCCGAGCCGAGCAGACCGCCAAACTCGAGCATGTCGCCGGGTTTTTTGCCGATGGCAGGAATCAGGCGCACGGCGGTGGTTTTGGTGTTTACCATGCCGATTGCCGCCTCGTCCGCGATAATCGCCGAGATGGTTTCGGCGGAGATGTCGCCCGGCACCACAATCATATCCAGACCGACGGAGCAGACCGCCGTCATGCTCTCCAGCTTGGTAATATCAAGGTGTCCGCTCTTGGCAGCGGCAATCATGCCGGCGTCCTCCGATACGGGAATAAAGGCGCCGCTCAGTCCGCCGACGTGGCTCGACGCCATCACGCCGCCCTTTTTGACCGCGTCGTTGAGCAGTGCCAGCGCCGCCGTGGTGCCGTGACAGCCGCAGACCTCCAAGCCCATTTCCTCCAAAATATACGCCACGCTGTCGCCGACCGCCGGTGTGGGCGCGAGGGAGAGGTCAACAATGCCAAAGGGAACGCACAGCCGCTTGCTGGCTTCCTTGGCAACCAGCTGACCCATGCGCGTTATCTTGAACGCGGTTTTCTTGACCATATCCGCGATTTCGGTAATATCCTTGCCTGCGCCGTTCTTTGCAAGCGCCGCTCTCACCACGCCGGGACCCGATACGCCGACATTAATCACCGTGTCGGCTTCGCCCACACCGTGAAAAGCGCCTGCCATAAACGGATTGTCCTCCGGCGCGTTGCAGAACACCACCAGCTTTGCCGCACCGATACAGTTGCGGTCGGCGGTGATTTCGGCGGTCTGCTTGACGATCTTGCCCATCATTCTGACCGCGTCCATGTTGATGCCTGCCTTGGTGGAGCCGATGTTGACCGAGGAGCACACAAAGTCCGTCTCGCTCAGCGCCTGCGGAATGCTCTCCATCAGCGCATAGTCGCCGCTGGCAAAGCCCTTTTGCACCAGCGCCGAATAGCCGCCGATAAAGTTCACGCCAAGCTCCTTTGCCGCCTTGTCGAGCGCGTGCGCAAAACGCACCACGTTTTTGCTCTGGCAGGGCGCCGCCACCATGCCGATGGGTGTGACCGAAATGCGCTTGTTGATGATCGGGATGCCGTATTCGCTCTCGATATCCTCGCCGGTCTTTACCAGATCCTTGGCGCTGCGCATGATTTTGTCATACACCTTGGTGCATGCCCTGTCAATATCCTCGTCCAGACAGTCGAGCAGCGAAATACCCATCGTGATGGTTCTCACGTCGAGATTTTCGTTGTCAATCATATTGATAGTTTCCAGTATATCCTTGGTTTCCAGCATAAAAGATTCCTCTCTGCCAGTCAGTTAGATTTTATGCATGCTGTTAAATATATCCTCGTGCATAATGTGGATCTTGGTGTTGGTGGTTTCGCCGACATTGTTCAGCCGGGTGCGCAGCTCCTCAAAGCCGACAGACGCTTTGTCGATCTCGACCAGCATGATCATGGCGAACATATCCTGCAAGACGCTCTGCGTCACCTCCACAATATTGACGTTGGTTTGGGCGCAGGCGTCCGAGACCTTTGCCAAGATCCCAACGGTGTCCTTGCCGATAACGGTAATAATCGCTTTCATAGTGTCCTCCTGCATCAGATTTGAAATTTCCTCGTTTATTATAGCCTTTTTTTGACTTGAAGTAAAGCCAAAACTTGCATAAATTCAAAAGATATGCTATTATTTTTTTAGCAACAGAAGAAATAATCCGCACGCTCCCGTGCGTTTGGAGGAAAAAATGACAACACTTTGCGACATGCACACCCATTCCCATCATTCCTTTGACGCCAAGAACTCCGTTGACGAGATGTGTCGGGCGGCGATCGGCCGCGGACTTGCCGCCATGGCTGTCACCGACCACTGCGAGGCGCCGTTTATCCGCTTTGGCGCGGACTGTGAATTTGGCTGCTTTGACGAGCAGATCCCGGCTTCCTTTGCCGCCGCGACAGAAGCCCGGGAGCGCTACGCCGGCAAGCTGCGCGTGCTGCGCGGCATGGAGCTGGGGGAGCCGATGCACGACAGGAGCGCCACGGAGCACGCGCTGGGCTACGGCGATTTTGACTTTGTTCTCGCCTCGGTGCACAACCTCAAAAACATGCAGGATTTTTATTATATGAACTACAGCGGTGTGGACATTCCGTGGCTTCTCGGCAGGTACTTTGACGAGCTGTGCGAGACCGCTGCCTTTGCGCACTTTGACAGCCTGTCGCACCTGACCTATCCGCTGCGCTATATCGTCGCGGGAACCGGAAAAATGCCCGATCTGAGCCTGCACCGCGAGCAGATAGACACGATATTCAAAATTCTGATTAAGAACAAAAAAGCCCTCGAAATCAACGTTTCGGGTCTTTTTCGTGAGCTGAAATGCACGCTGCCGGATGAACCCTTGGTGCGCCGTTTCCGTGAGCTGGGCGGAGAGTATATCACCATCGGCACCGACGCCCACAGCGCCGACATGGTCGGCAAGGGGATCGAACAGGGCGTCGCCGTCGCCAAGCGTGCAGGCTTTTCAAGGTATGCTGTCTACGAAAAGCATCAGCCGATTTTCATTGATATAGAATAAAGGCAACGCCGCACACCTGAATGATGCGGTATTGCCCAAACAACACCGCCGGCAAAAGCTGCCGGCGGTAAAAAGGTTTTATGTAGTTTTTCAATGCGCTTGCCAAATAGCGTGACTTTTGACCGTGCCGTTATCATACTGCAAATATAGAATTTCTAACCACACTGTTCTCATACTGCAAATAAACCAACTTCTAACAGTGCCGTCATCATTCTCTAAACACAGCATAACTTCTAACCGCGCCGTTTATGAACGTTCCGTACTACCCAAAACGTCACAAAAGGCGCCATGCCCACCGCGGCAGCGGTCGGTTAGCAGATGACTTTGATCCAGCCCTCGGGCGCTTCGATCCTGCCCATCTGGATACCGGTCAGGGTCTCATAGAGCTTCTTGGTAACGGGACCCATCTCGTCCATGCCGCTGGGGAAGCAGATCTCTTTGCCGTGGTCTACGATCTTGCCGACAGGGGAGATGACCGCTGCGGTGCCGCAGAGACCGCATTCCGCAAAGTCCTTTACCTCGTCAAAGTAAACCTCTCTCTGCTCGACCTCCAAGCCCAGATAGTGCTCGGCAACATACATCAGCGAGCGGCGTGTGATGGAGGGAAGAATGCTGTTGGACTTGGGTGTGACAACCTTGCCGTCCTTGGTGACAAACAGGAAGTTGGCGCCGCCGGTCTCTTCGACCTTGGTGCGGGTGGCTGCGTCGAGATACATATTCTCGTCAAAGCCCTCCTCGTGTGCCGTCACGATGGCGTGCAGGCTCATGGCGTAGTTCAAGCCCGCCTTGATGTGTCCGGTGCCGTGCGGAGCTGCGCGGTCAAAGTCGGAAACCTTGATGGTGATGGGCTTTGCGCCGCCCTTGAAGTAGGGACCCACGGGCGTCGCGAATACGCGGAACTGATATTCGTCGGCAGGCTTTACGCCGATAACGGAGCTACTGCCGAAGATGAACGGACGCAGATAGAGCGTTGCGCCGGTGCCGTAGGGAGGCACATAGTCGGCATTGGCTTTGACAACCTTTTCAACCGCATCCAAAAATCTCTCCTGCGGAAACGCCGGAATTTCAAGGCGCTTGGCGCTCTCCTCAAGACGCTGCGCGTTGAGGTCGGGACGGAACACAACAATCTTGCCGTCCACGGTGGTGTATGCCTTCAAGCCCTCAAAAACGGTCTGCGCATACTGCAAAACGCCTGCGCACTCGCTCATGGTGATAGTGGAATCGGTCGTCATCACGCCGTCGTCCCACTTGCCGTCCTTGTAGTTGGACACATAGCGCTCGCCGGTGGGAATGTAGCCGAAGCCGAGATTTGACCAGTCAATGTTTTGTTTAGCCATTTATATTACTCCTTTGTAAAAGATTAAATCTACCAACCTATATTTTAGCACTTTACTATATTGATATAATTCTAAATCAGAAAAATAACAAGGAAAATACGATATATAATAAGATTGGGTGATAAATTATGACCGATATTACAAAAATCGCGCTCACCGGAGGTCCCTGCGCCGGCAAATCCTCCGCTGTGCCCTACCTGACCGCAAGGCTTGCCGCGCACGGCGTAGAGGTGATTGCCGTTCCCGAGCAGGCAACCGCTTTGATGAGCAGCGGCAAAACGCCGGAGAATATGGGAAGCGCTGCCTTTCACAGCCTGTTGTTCGGCAACCAGCTCGCCGCAGAGGAAGCCGCCGAAAAAAAAGCGCGGGAATCCGCCGCCAAAAAGGTGCTGATTCTCTGCGACAGAGGGCTGCTCGACAGCCGCGCCTATGTTTCCGCCGTCGAGTTTGCACAGTACGCCGGCGCGTACGGCTTTACCGAAGCAAAAATCCGCAACCGCTACGACGCTGTTCTGCATATGGTGACAGCCGCCGACGGCGCAGAGAACGCCTATACGATTCAAAACAACACCGTGCGTGCAGAGGACGCCCGACAGGCACGCGAGCTGGACGAAAGGATCCTCTGCTTGTGGGTCGGCACGCAGCATTTGCGCGTGATCGATAACCGCAGCCATTTTGACGACAAGCTCAGCCGTCTGCTGGAGGAGGTGCTGGCTGTTCTGGGCTTGCCGGAGCCGCTGGAGATCGAGCGCAAGTTTTTGATAGAGCACCCCGACCTGACCATGCTCCAAAGCATGAAGGCATGCCGCCGCGTGCCGCTGACGCAGGCATACCTCAACACGCCCGAGGAAGGACGGTTCCGTGTGCGCAAGAGGGGAGAGGGCGCCGACGCGCTGTATATCAAGACCGTCAAGCATAAGATCAACGACATGAAGCGCATTGAGATCGAGGATTATATTTCCGAAGAAGAATATAAAGCCTATTTGAACCGAAAAGAATACGTGCAGGGCGTCATCTCCAAGGACAGATATTGTCTCGTCTGGCACAGCGAATACTTCGAGCTGGACGTCTACCCGTTTTGGGCGGACAAGGCGACGCTGGAGCTGGAGCTTCTCAGCGAGAACCAGCCCTTTGAGCTGCCGGATTTCCTGACCCTGATACGCGACGTCACCACCGAAAAAGCCTACCGCAACAAGCAGCTGGCGGTGACCTACGGCAAGCTGTTCAGATGAGGACGGCTTTGAGCGAAGAAGACGGGTGATTTACCGGAACAGGATCAATAAAGTATAGGAGGAGGTAAATGGAATATGAAAAAAAGGTCAGAATTATTATCATTGTGCTTTTAGCCGCCGTCTTATTCGTAGTAAGTTGGAAATTTTTATTTCCAATTGCCAAATATGTATTCTTTTATATAACCCCGTTTAATACAACAGATGATATATACAAGCAAACGTGGCAAAGCAAGGACGGAAGAATCTGTTTTACGGCGAGCGATCTGAAACAGATGTTTAGGAGTAATAGTTATCAAGGTACATACAGCCATAACAACGAAGTTATACAGGTAGATATAGTGATTACAAGCGGCTTTTCGGAAGTACGCAAACTTACAAAATACTCTTATGAGCCTGCGTACTGTATTTACACGGGTAAAGGGAATTATAACATCTTTACCGAAGAATATGTTGTGCAAGTCGAGGGGGCTGATGCAGAGATTTCCGATTATAAATCCGGTGATGTGATTGTTTTTCAAAAGGTAAATAGCACACAGCGTTGATGCAGTTGTTAAATATGATGATTACGATGTATTCGGCAAGATTACTGCGGTAAGGTGTGTATTCAAGATATAAAACCATTTGCGATAGGGAAGAGAGACAAAGCGGTAAAACACGCAAAAAACGCCCATCCGTTGTTATGCACATAATACAGTTTTTCTGCATTCGGGAAGTGACACAGAGATACGTCCCCAAAATAAACAGCGACCCTAATGATAAAAGCCAAATAAGCCCCCAAAATTAGACCCAAAGACAAAATGCAAAAAGAAAAGACCTCAAAAACGGCTTAGCTAAGCCATTTTTAAGGTCATGAGGTTGGTGCGAGTGACCGCTGCGAATGGCTTAAAGCCTGAGCTTTTCGCGGTTTGACTGCACTTTTGACTGCAGTTTGTGCCAATCCTGCATTTTTTACGCGATTTGCAGGTTGTTGGCTTTCATATATTCGTCGGCCACGGCAAGGTGTTCGTTGCGGAATTTTTCGAAAACGGAGCAGTAGGTGTTCAGTGTGATGTTGATATCCGTGTGTCCCAAAATCTTCTGCAACACCTTTGCAGGCATTCCCGATTCGATACATCTTGTCGCGTAGGTGTGCCTGAGCGAGTGTAGATCCACTCTGCCGTACACGGTGTTGTCAACGATCCCATACGCTTTCAAAGCAGCCGAGTAAGAATAGTTCACTTGATTGGTGGTGACAAGGTTCTGATTGCGCGACAGGAAAAGCAAGCCGCTTTTCTTCCTGCCGATAATGGTTCTCAAAAAGTCTGCCACATCCTCGTTTACAAAGAGCGTGCGTGTTCCTGCCGAAGTCTTGGTTTCGTTAAACACGTTCTTTCCAAACTTACCGCGCGCAACCGTTTTGTTCACGCTGATGGTTCTGTCGTCGAGGTTGATGTCCTCAACCATCAGAGCGCAGCACTCGCCGATCCTCATGCCCGTAAACATCGACAAAAGCATTATATCGCTGTAGCGAATATCCTCGTTTTTGAGCACTTCAAGGAGCTTTTTCTGCTCGTCAACCGTCAGTGCCCGAACGGGGATTGTCTTTTTGTTGGACTTCGGGCATTTGATTTCCTTGATCGGATTGTCCTCAATGATTTTTCGGTGTGTTGCCTTGCTGAGCACCGCGCCGAGAAGCTGATACATCTTGTTGATACAGGACTGCGAATAGTCGAGCTGTGTTTTGAAAAACGCGATAATATCATCCTCGGTCAGCTCGTCAAGCGGTTTGTTGGAAATTGCGGAGAGCATTTTCAGCGTTTCCATTTTCCTGTCATAGCTTGATTGCCTGATCTCATTGAGAGCAAGCTGCTCGTCCATCATTTTTTCCGCGTACTGGAAAACAGTCGGCATTTGCTGTTTTTTCTCATTATGGAGATTTCCGGCAAGAGCCTGTATTTGCAGCTCCTTGAGCTTGTTGCGTGTTTCGCGCTCGGTCTTGCCGTAAACGGTCTTGCGAACGCGTTCGCCGTCAATCACCAGATTGATTTGCCCCGAATAACGCTTGCGGCTCTCCACATAATAAATTGAACCTTCGCCGTAAGGCAATTTGATTTTCTTTGATTTGGTGCCTTTGGTTTTCAAATTATCCGTCCTTTCCAAAGCCTAAAGACACTGAATCGTTTTTGACTGTCTTTATGATAACGCAAAAACGACTCAACGTCAATAGAATTTCTCACTTTAAAGCATTAAACTCTGCGGTTTTTACTCCATTCTATGAATGCCTGCTCGCTGACCTTGAAATTCTTGCCCACTCTGACAAGCGGAAAATCTGCTCTCATCATAATATTCCTTGCTGTCGGCAGGCTGCAGCCGAGTGCCTCGGCGACTTCCTTTGTGCTTAAAAACTTGATTTGTGCTTCCATAATGTACCTCCGTTAATTGCCGTATAAGCCGTCGGCTTCCAGTGTGTCTATCGAATTATATAGTGAAGTCAGCATATAGGCTCTCATATTTTTTATTTCGGTTGTATTTCTTTCAAGTGAATTAATAACATATTCAATGTGTTCAGCGGTCAGCATTAACAAGCGTTGGCGAACGGTTGCTATCGGAATCTCGCGTTTTCCAATCCGTACATAGCTCTCGGGTGAGCAATATGTATCGGTGATAAGATTCACGATTTCATCCAGTACGCCGCCATAGTTTCGCTGAATAAGAACGTCATATTCGATTTGCTCCTCAATCTCCTCTTTTACCACATTGTAGGAGATGGATAGATTGATCTGACTATCTTCCGTATGAATATATTCAGTATTGATTGGTGGTGATTTTCCACATTCCAGGATGTTGGGTTTCATTACTCCTAAATGTTGATTATCATTGTTCTTGAATAGTGAATTTGGAGATTCTTCAAACTGATTAACATAAATAGCATCCGGCTTACCTCTGCCTTGATTTCTCCGATTAATCAACCTGTATTTTTCTAGCTCACGAAATAATCGCGTCGCCTTTTGAGATCCACAGCAAAACGTTCTGCACACCTCGCTGTTCGTATAGTACACAAACACACTGCCATATTCATCCAAAAATCCATTTTTCTCGGACAACGTCAGCCTGTCCAGCAAAAATGCGTACAGTATCTTTGCTTCAACAGATAGCTGTGAATACGAATCCGAAAACAAACATAACGGTACCTTTATGAACCGATAACTTGATTTCATAATAATCAATCCTCCTAGTATATGTTAATTTGAAGAAAAACCCTCTCACCCTTTTATTCCACACTTTTTTGAATTTGTTGCAAAGAATTTAAAAATTCAGTTATTAAACTGTCTTAAAGCTTTCAAAATCATCTGAAACGTATGCAATACAGTCTATATAACCTTCTATTACTGTATTGCTGACTTTTTTTCAATTTGACAACCTATTATTTTTTCAACTATCTAATATTTTAAGAAAAATCCTCTCACCCTTTATTCCACACTTTTTCGGAATTTTTTGCAAAGAAATTCAAAAATTCAGTTATCAAACTGCTTTATAGCTTTCTAAATCACCCAAAACATAAGCAATACTTTCTAAAAACCCCTCTACTTCTGTATTCCACACTTTTTTCCGTATTTTTAACCTGCTATTTTTGAAATTATAAAATTTTCTATATATAGCACAAATTTTATTATGTGTTTTTCGATAACTTAGTGCAGTATTGCAACAAATGTAAAACCCCCTCTACTTTCTATTGCACAATTTTTTTCGATTTGGCAACCTATTTACAAAAATAAATATTTTTGCAATTCATTGCAAATACTTTACATATGATAAAATTTATGCTATGATTATTCAAAAGGAGGCGGAGTGTATGATACCGACAAAAGATTTGAAAAAACGCGACCTTTATTTGAATAAGCTCATTGCTTTTCAGGACACCGAACCTGTAAAGGTAATTACCGGCATCCGACGCTGCGGGAAGTCTAGCCTGATGAAGCTAATGGCGGCTCATCTGCTTGAAACCGGCGTTACTTCCGATCAGATCATTGAGATGAATTTTGAATCCTATGATTTCAAGGATATGACCTCAAATGGGATTTACGAGTATATCAAGTCAAGATTGATTCCCGAAAGAAGAATGTATCTTTTCTTCGATGAAATACAGCGCGTCGAAGCTTGGGAGGATGCCGTCAACGCACTGCGTGTAGATATCAACTGCGATATTTATATCACCGGCTCCAATGCTTTTCTGCTTTCCTCAGAATACTCCACCTATCTTTCGGGCAGAAGCGTTGAGGTCAAAATGCTGCCGCTTTCCTTTGTGGAGTTCATAGATTTTCATGGTTTTGAAATACGCGAGAGTAAAAGCGCGCTTGGCGGAACACACAGACGTGCCTATGATTTGCAGGGTGAAAGCTACGAACTGAAAGAGTTGTTTGAAGCGTATCTTCGCTTCGGCGGTATGCCCGGTATTGCGGATGTCGGCTTGGATCAGGAGAAAGCGTTAATGCTTCTTGACGGCATTTATTCTACCGTTATCGTGCGCGATATTCTCGAAAGAGAAAAGCGCAGAGGCAGACGTCAGATAACCGACGCCATACTTCTGCGCAAGATTATTCTGTTTTTGGCGGACAATATCGGCAGTTCAATCTCCGTTTCGTCCATCGGAAATACGCTTGTCAACGAGGGCTTGCTCGACGACGGCAGGAAGAACAAACCCAGCGCGCACACCGTTCAGGCGTATGTCAACGCGCTTCTTGAAGCCTACTTTTTCTATGAAATCAAACGCTTTGACATTAAAGGCAAGGACTATCTTCGCACACTTGGCAAGTATTATATCGTGGATATCGGACTACGAAACTATCTGCTCGGATTTCGCAATCGTGACAGCGGACACATCTTGGAAAATGTTGTTTACTTTGAGCTTCTGCGCCGCGGATACGACGTTGCCATAGGCAAACTCGGCGACTGTGAGATAGATTTTATCGCTTCAAACGCCAACGAAAAGATATATTTTCAGGTCACAGAATCCATGAACAGTGAAACTGTCAGGACGCGTGAGCTTGCACCTTTGCAAAAAATCAAAGACAATTATGAGAAGATAATCCTGTCACTCGACACAGGATTGGAAAAAGAATTTGACGGAATCAAGTCGGTCAATGTGATTGATTGGCTGCTTGATTATTGATGCTTTAGTATGAATAATTACGAGTTTTATGTTCTCTCAGGCAATACTATCGTTGCAAAATGGGAAAACAAAACACTTACAGTTTTTAAAGAAAATCTATTGCCGCTGTATCTAAAACAACATCCAAATGCTGAACATTGGATTGCGTTGCGAGCGATTGATTCACACCGTGCAAATGCGCGTTTACTGAAAAAAGCCCTGCGATTAAGGGAAAAAGACGATTTTAGTACAGCTCTTTATGTCAACGCCGCGACTATAACAGATAACTATTGGATAAAGCCTCTTGATAGTGACTTAACCTATCAAGACGTGCGCTTCACCGACGATTATTTTTCCGTTCTTGCACTCAAAGGAAGTTATTCAAGTTTCAATCGAGTTGCTAATTCCAAGCGCACAAAAACGCCTGAGCTGACAAATATCGGCAGCTTTGAAAAGTGTTGGAAGCTGATTGACGGCAAGTGGTGGATGTATAAATCCGCAACGCATGACGAACTGTTTTCGGAACTTTTTATCTATCATCTCGGCAAAGAATTAGGGATGAATATGGCTGTTTATAAGCGCGGCGACAAGTGTATAAAGTCGCTTGACTTCACTGACAATGCGAGCGTAAACTTCGAGCCTGCGTTCGCTTTTATGGATGATAGTGAAGATTACGAAGAGGTTTTTTCAAAGCTTGAGGAACTTTGTCCGCAGGCAAAAGCCGATTTTGTAAAGATGATTTTTCTCGATACGATCATTGCAAATCCCGACAGACATACAGCAAATTTCGGTCTGTTGCGTGATATAAAAACCGGAAAGCTTATCGGTTTTGCGCCGCTTTTTGATCATAATATGGCGCTGATCGCAAGAGGATATCCGAAAGCACCGAAGAAAAATGATATTCTCATTAGCCTGTTCAACGACTTCATTAGCAACCATTTCGAGTATAAAGATCAGCTGCCGATCATCACCGAAACACTCCTGCAAACCGTCCTCAAAACCGTCAACATGAAGGTGCGCAGCAAAGAAATTATAGATCTGATCATGAATAGATACGCAATGATTCAGAAATAAAATCCAAAGAAAAAACGACCTACGAGACTCACTTGCAGGTCGTTTTTTCTTAAAATGTTTTGAAGTTTTAGGCAAGGGGACTTAGGGTTCCTCCCTAACAAACGTCACTGTTTTTCGGCGAAAGGAGTAAAAACAGTCTGCTTGTATAGATGTGACATATTCAAAAAGAAATCTTCATGTTACATCTAAACAAGCAGTGCATTTTTACTCCTACCGAGTAAAAACACGCTCGCAAGGGACACCCTTGAACCTGATACAAACAGAAGATTAAAAGAAGTAAATTTATTGTCGAACTTTAGTTGAAGAATTACAAAAATATGGTATAATAAATATGTATATAAAAGTTGTACAGAAATTATTCGGTAGTAATTGTTTTTTCTTTTAATTTGCAGTTTGTGAGGTTGAACGATATTATGTCAAATAACAACGCTAACATCGGATTTGAAAAACAGATTTGGGATGCTGCCTGTGTGTTATGGGGACACATTCCTGCGGCTGAATACAGAAAGGTGATCGTAGGCTTGATTTTCCTGAGGTACATTTCCTCTGCGTTTGAGAAGCGATACAATGAGCTTGTCGCCGAAGGTGACGGCTTTGAGGATGAGCCCGACGCATACCTGATGGAAAACATCTTTTTTGTTCCCGAAAAAGCGCGTTGGTCAACTATCTCTGCCGCAGCGCACACACCCGAGATCGGCACTGTCATAGATGACGCTATGCGAGCCATCGAGGACGAGAACAAAACGCTGAAAAATGTTCTTCCAAAAAACTACGCAAGCCCCGATCTTGACAAGCGAGTGTTGGGCGATGTTGTAGACCTGTTTACCAATATGGATATGTCCGACACTGAGGACAGCAAGGACTTGCTCGGCAGGACATATGAATACTGCATCGCTCAGTTTGCTGCTTACGAGGGCGTAAAGGGCGGCGAGTTCTACACACCGTCAAGTATCGTAAAAACGATTGTTGCCATTCTCAATCCGTTTGAAAACTGCCGTGTGTATGATCCCTGCTGCGGAAGCGGCGGTATGTTTGTGCAGAGCGCAAAGTTTATCCAGGCGCACAGCGGCAACCGTGGCAACATTTCAGTTTACGGTCAGGAGAGCAACGCCGATACCTGGAAGATGGCAAAGATGAATATGGCGATCCGTGGAATCGACGCCGATTTCGGACCGTATCACGCCGACACCTTCTTTAATGATTTGCATAAAACGCTCAAAGCGGATTTCATTATGGCGAATCCGCCGTTCAATCTCTCCAACTGGGGACAAGACAAGCTCAAGGATGACGTGCGCTGGAAGTACGGCACACCTCCTGCCGGCAACGCCAACTATGCGTGGATCCAGCATATGATCCATCACCTTGCGCCAAACGGTAAAATCGGCTTGGTGCTTGCAAACGGTGCGCTTTCTACCCAGTCAAGCGGTGAGGGTGAGATTCGCAAGAATATCATCGAAGCGGATTTGGTAGAAGGCATTGTCGCTATGCCTACCCAGCTTTTCTACAGCGTAACCATTCCCGTTACGCTTTGGTTTATCAGCAAGAACAAAAAGCAAAAGGGCAAGACGCTCTTTATTGACGCCCGCAAGATGGGCTATATGGTAGACCGCAAGCACCGCGACTTTACCGACGAGGATATTCAGAAGTTAGCCGATACCTTCCACGCTTTTCAGGACGGCACATTAGAGGAAGTCAAGGGCTTTTCCGCTGTGGCAACAACACAGGAGATCGCCAAGCAGGATTATATCCTCACGCCCGGTCGCTATGTCGGCATCGAGGAACAGGAGGACGACGGCGAACCGTTTGACGAAAAGATGAAACGCCTGACCTCTGAGCTTTCGGAAATGTTCAAGAAATCGCACGAGCTTGAAGATGAAATCAGAGAGAAGTTGGGGGCGATTGGGTTTGAAATATAATATATGGAAAGATTGTAGGCGCGTTCCTCTTCCTGAATTATTAGATTTCATAGTTGATAATCGAGGAAAAACAGTACCAACGGTTAATCAAAACGAAGCATGTAATGTGGTGCTGATTGCTACAAATTGTATTAGGAATGAAAATCTTTATCCTGTCTACGAAAAGATTCGGTTTATTTCAGAAGATACATATAAAACGTGGTTTAGATCACATCCGATTCCAGGAGATATTATATTCGTAAACAAAGGCACACCGGGACGAGTTTGTTTATGTCCTGATATAATTGATTTTTGCATTGCTCAGGATATGATGGCTTTTAGAGCTGATTCAAACAAATTGTATAATAAGTATTTGCTTGCCGTTCTTAGAAGTAGGATGATGCAAGAACAAATCCGGATTACAAGCGTTGGAGATACAATTCCACATTTTAAAAAAGAGTTTTTAAAGGATCTGTATATACCTGTTCCACCTATGGAAATTCAGAGAATAATTGGAGACTATTATTATAATTTATCGCAAAAAATCGAATTAAATAAAAAGATAAATGAAAATTTAGAGCAGCAGGCGCAGGTAATATTTAAGTCGTGGTTTGTGGACTTTGAGCCGTTTGGTGGGGCAATGCCGGATGATTGGCGAATTGGTATGCTTTCCGAGATAGCGGAAATCAGTAGTGGTAAAAGACCTCCAATGCGACAAGCTGATAAAACTGATAATGTATACATTCCCTTAGTAGGAGCTGCTTCTGTTATGGGATACACTAACGAATCAAATCATAGAGATAAAATATTAGTAATTGGACGAGTAGGTACACATGGAATAGTTCAAAGATTTAATGTCCCTTGTTGGACTTCTGATAATACTCTCGTTATAACAAGCCCTTATTATGAATATACCTATCAGGTATTAAAACAAATCGACTATACAGCTATGAATAGAGGTTCAACGCAGCCACTTATTACTCAAGGTGACATGAATAAAGCAGAGATTTTACTTCCAGATGAAGAATTAATCTTAAAATATGAAAGATTGGTCGGCATATTATTCGCTCAACACGAGCATAATCAATCCGAGAATGTTTATCTTGCCAATCTCCGTGACACCCTTTTGCCGAAGCTGATGAACGGTGAGATTGACGTATCACAAGTGCAGATTTAAGCCACTAAATTTTCATTTTCAGGAGTTAGAAATGGGACAATATGACTTCACATATGAAATACCTTCAAGTTTTGCAACGCGAATAATTCAGTTCCTAAACCAAAGGAAGAATGGTCATATAATAGCAAATGCATTTCAAAAATGCCAATATGAATATGACGATGTTGGATTAGCGTACTATGCTGGATTAAGAGGGGACAATTGGAATAAAAGAGCTTTAGATTTTACAATTGAAGGAAAAGAGAATGATATTGAATTATTGAAGCGAAACAAAGGGATTTTAGAAGAGATTATAGAAAAATCGCTTAGACCGAATGAATCAGGTTTTTTATTGAGAAACATTGATTTTCTTGAAATAGATGTTGGTAATAGTGGTTTCCTTTCTTCAGATGAAGATAGGATTATTGCTGATATTGAAACTGCAGAAAAAGTGTTGCGTGATCTGAATATGGTTGGGGAAAGGATTTGCTCCAACGCTACATATAATAGGGATAGTAAAGAAAACGAAATTAACGATTATTACAGAGATATGCTTGGTATAATGGGCTATCAGGAAGTAAAAGACCAAACCAGACATGGTGTTTCTTCAAATGGAAATAATGCTGGAGAAGTGGATCTCCTATTGTCGAAAGCGGGAAAAGAAATTGCGATTATCGAAGCGTTGAAGCTTAGTAGTGTTGATACTAATTACATTAGCCAACACATAGAAAAAGCGATAAATAATTACAATCCTCTTGGAACAGCGACATTTATTATTGCTTATGTCACAGCGGCTGATTTTGGTGGATTCTGGGAAAGGTATACTAATTATCTTGTAAATTATCAATTTAACCTGACTGTTAAAGAACCTGTTTCAATAAGACCACATCCTAATGCAGCTACACGAGTTGCAAGGAGTGTTTTATCAAAGGATAACTATGATTTTCCCGTATATTTTCTTGCAATAAATATACGTCAATAATATAAGGAGATGTCAATTATTGTCAGAATTAATTCAATGGTGTAATGATAACAATGGTTTTTTAACAGCAATTCTTTCTGCTATCGGTTTATTCTTAAGTACAATTGCTATTGTTGTATCATTAAAAACCGCAAGATTACCATTTAAGAAAAGAATTGTGATTAAAACTTCTACCAATCTTTGGGTCGGTATGATACCTATTACAAACACTATTGCTAGTGGGGTTCAAAGCATTTCTATTAATGTTGTTAATAAAGGCTTTAGGGATGTTAATATTACGTACCTAGGCATTATGATAAAGAATAAGCGTGAAAAACAAAATTTGCATAAAACTAAAGAAACAATGGGCGGAATGGGTGTAATTCATCCTACAGAAGTTCATACGAATTCATTTGAAAAAGAAGATATTATAAATACTTTTTCTTCATTTTGTAAAACAGCTAAGGTTTATGCATATGCTGAAGACTCCGAAGGAAATCATTACTCAAAATATATGGGGACAGTTCAAAAGATTGCCCATAATATTAGTTTAACGAGGTGATACTATGCCCTACACCGAATCAAGCTATGAAAACGCTATCATCCAGCTTTTTGAGGAAATGGGATATACCCACGCATACGGACCGGATGTAGTGCGTGATTACAAGGTGCCGTATTATGCAGACGAGCTGACCGCGGCATTATACCGGCTGAATCCGTCGCTGCCTGACGACGCCATTTCCGACGCGCTTTACAAGCTGACAAATTATGAGAACGGCGAATTGGTGCAGAAGAATGCCGTGTTTATGGATTATCTGCAAAACGGTGTAGAGGTGCGTTATACCGAAAAGGGCGAGGAACGCTCGGCTCTTTGCTATCTTGTTGACTATTCCAATATTGACAACAACTCCTTCGTTGTGGCAAATCAGTGGACATATATTGAAAACGCGGAAAAACGTCCGGATGTGCTGCTGTTCATCAACGGTTTGCCTGTGGTGCTGATGGAGCTGAAATCTCCCTCCCGTGAGGAAACCGACGCCTCCGAAGCCTATACGCAGATCCGGAATTATATGCACGCTATCCCGTCAATGTTTATCTATAACGCCATCTGCGTAATGAGTGACCTTTCGGAAAACCGTGCAGGCACGATCACCTCCGGTGAAGATCGCTTTATGGAATGGAAAACAAAGGACGGCAGCTATGAGAACACGCAGTACGCGCAGTTCGACACATTCTTTGAAGGCATCTTCCAAAAAGAGCGTTTGCTTGATATTCTCAAAAACTTTATTCTGTTTTCCAACGAGGGCTTGAACCATTACAAAATACTCGCCGGTTATCATCAGTATTTTGCCGTTCGCAAGGCGGTAGAATCCACAAAGAAAGCGACCGTGACAGACGGCAAAGGCGGCGTGTTCTGGCATACGCAGGGCAGCGGAAAATCGCTGTCTATGGTATTCTATGCCCATTTGCTGCAATCTGAGCTTGAAAGCCCGACGATCGTTGTGATCACCGACAGAAACGACCTTGACGACCAGCTTTACTCGCAATTCGCCAAGTGCAAGGATTTTCTGCGTCAGGAGCCTGTTCACGCGGAAAGCCGTGAACACCTGAAATCTTTATTGGAAGGCAGAAAAGCTAACGGCATTATCTTTACGACAATGCAGAAGTTTGAGGAATCGGGAGAGCCTCTTTCCGAGCGCAGAAATATTATTGTGATGGCTGACGAAGCACACAGAGGACAATATGGTCTGACCGAAAAAATCAAGATGACCAAAAACGAAAAAGGCGAGCTGGTTGCCAAAAAGGTTATCGGCACAGCCCGCATTATTCGTGATACGCTCCCGAACGCTACATATATTGGATTTACAGGTACGCCGATCGCTACCGAGGATAGAAACACCCGTGAGGTCTTCGGCGATTATATTGATATTTATGACATGACGCAGGCTGTCGAGGACGGCGCAACACGCCCTGTCTATTATGAAAGCCGCGTTATGAAACTGAAATTAGACGAAACCACCTTGCGCCTGATTGATACCGAATACGATATTATGGCGCAGAGTGCCGATCCTGATGTGATCGAAAAGAGCAAGCGTGAGCTCGGACAGATGGAAGCGATCCTCGGTCACGATGATACGATCAAATCGCTCGTTGATGATATTCTCGACCATTATGAAAATTATCGTGAGAATCTGCTGACAGGCAAGGCAATGATTGTTGCGTATTCAAGAGCGATCGCTATGAAGATTTACAAGCGGATTCTGGAGGTTCGTCCGGGATGGACGGAGAAGGTTGCTGTCGTGATGACAGGGTCCAATAAGGATCCCGAGCAATGGCACGAGATCGTCGGCAACAAACGCCATAAAGAAGAATTGGCGAAGAAGTTCAAGGATAATGACAGCCCGTTGAAAATCGCAATCGTGGTTGATATGTGGCTGACAGGCTTTGATGTGCCGTCGCTTGCGACAATGTATGTTTACAAGCCGATGGCAGGGTATAATCTGATGCAGGCGATCGCCCGCGTCAACCGTGTTTTCCGTGATAAAGAAGGCGGATTGGTCGTTGATTATATCGGTATCGCTTCTGCGCTGAAACAGGCGATGAACGATTACACCGTCCGAGACCGCAAGAACTACGGCAACACCGATATTGCGCAGGTTGCCTATCCGAAGTTTATAGAAAAACTGACTGTTTGCCGTGATCTGCTGCACGGTTATGATTATACCGCTTTCTTTGGCGGTAACGAATTGACTGCCGGAAGAACGATTACCGGCGCTGTCAACTTCTTGTTGGATAGAAGCCGCGAGAAGGATAAAGAGAGCTACGTTAAGGAAGCGTTATTGCTGAAACAGGCGCTATCGCTTTGTTCGTCTATTGCAGAGGAACAAGAACGTGAAGAAGCTGCGTTCTTTGAAGCGGTTCGAGTATTGATAATGCGTATCCAAAATCAGGGTGGAAACAAAAAACTCTCGCTGCCTGAAATCAACGCAAAAATCAATGAGCTGTTGAAGCAGAGCATTAAAAGCGACGGTGTTATCAATCTTTTCTCTGATAAAGAACAGGAGTTTTCGTTATTTGATCCGAAGTTCCTTGAAGAAATCGCAAGGATGAAAGAAAAGAATCTCGCTGTTGAGCTGTTAAAAAAGTTGATTGCCGAGCAAGTGCAGATTTATAAACGAACTAACCTTGTTAAGTCCGAGAAATTCAGCGAAATAATGCAAAGCGCTATGAATCGCTACCTGAACGAAATGCTGACAAACGAAGAAGTCATTGAGGAAATGCTTAATCTCGCACGTCAAATCCGTGAAGCCAAAGAAGAAGGCGAGGAACTTGGATTAACAGCGGACGAGCTTGCGTTTTATGACGCTCTCACAAAACCACAGGCAATTAAGGATTTCTACGAGAACGAGGAGTTAATCGCCATTACCAAGGAGCTTGCAGATAAGCTCAGAAAAAACCGCACGATTGATTGGCAAAAGCGTGACAGCGCCAGAGCCAAAATGCGTATGATGATACGCAAGCTCTTGAAAGATCACAAATATCCGCCCGAGGGAATGGAGGACGCTGTCAGCACCGTAATGAGCCAGTGCGAATTGTGGGCAGATAATGAAATAAGTGTATAAAGAAGCTAATCAATCATATCACATATTATTTATATTTTGAAATAGGGGTTACATTTATGACAAAAAGTATATCTGAGATATTATTACAACGTCCTTTTAAAACAAGAAATGCTGATGAATATGCAGATCAAGCAGTACTCGAAATATTTGTTGATCCTACTGTAGGCGTTTCTGGTCCTTTTGAGTATGGAAATGAAATTGTTAAAGGTAAGATGGGATCGGGAAAAACTATGTATTTACGAGCAAATTACTTATTTTATTTATCTACATTAGTTCCACAACTTATTGAACATAACAATGAAATTATTCTTCCTGTATATATTAAACTAAGTGATTTTCAAAGCATTAAAGATGCAGCAGAAATCTATAACTGTATCATTATTCGGCTCATTAAAGAAATAATCGAAACTTCAAATCGGCTCCAATCTGCCGAAGAATTAGTAAGATTACATACAGGCATTAGAACAAACTACTCTGGAGTTTTCTATTCGCAAAATGAAGTTTTAGAAAAGATTAATCGATTAACAGCAGATGAATATATAGAACAAGTTTCAAAAGAACTTTGTACTTCTGGAACCTTAGGAAATAATTTTGTAAAAGCTTGCGGATCATTTGAAAAAAAGAAGTTTACCGAATTAAAAAAGAAAACAACACCTCAATTATCGGATTTTATTGAGTCATACAATCAATTACTAAAGCCAATAGGTGCTCAATTACTAATACTTTTCGATGAAGTTGGATCAATTGACAAATCTTTTTTTGAAGAACAGGGGGCAACTTCTTTCTTTGAAACCTTAATGAATCAAATGAGAACTCTTGATTTTGTAAGAACAAAAATCGCCATATACCCACACACTTTTGCAGATATATTAACGGAAACAAGATATGGAGATATTGTCAATTTAGAAAGTGATGTTTATGATGAGAATAGTTATCAAGAATTCTTAGCAAAAACCATCTCATTGTCAGAAAAATACCTTACTATTGTTGCAGGCGAGAGCATTACAGTTGAAGATTTCTTTGATGTTTCCAAAGACAATATGCAAATCTTTGAACAAGTAATTTTTGCAAGTGATGGAAACATGAGAAGGCTTGTACATTTGCTTGATTTAACACTTAACGAGTGTTACAAACGATGCTCAGGAAAAGAACGTGTTGATATCCGAGATGCCTATTCTGCTATAAAATCACAAGCTTCAACTATGAAATCTCTTTATTATGGAGAAGATTTGGATTTTTTGAATACACTAACAGATATTTGTAAAAAACGAACCGCATATAAATTCAAATTTCCAAACAAATCTCCCTTTTTACTAAAATATACAAATAAATCAGCGGAGTATAATATAATAAATATAGTTGAATATGGTAGTGGACGCAGGGGCACGACTTACAGATTTGATTATTCATATTGTGTTTTAGCTGATATTCCTACACATTATCAGTATGAAAGTGAGAGAATTGCTCGTTCACGTAGTTCAATTGAAGGATCATGGATTTCTACAGTAACAAAGATTTCTGATGAATTACTAATTCAAGCAAAAATGCCAGGAAAAATAGATGGATATGTTTCATATTTAAATAAGGAAAGGACTGTGGGATTTATTAGCGAAGATAATAATAAAGACTACTTTTTTATGATTTCTGACATAATTGAAACAGATAAAACTAAACCGGTTAGAGACGGAATTAAGGTAAGGTTTATTCCTGTAAACATCGGAAATACGGTTGTTGCGAAAGAAATAGAGATACTTTAAGCTATGCAAGAAACACTACATGATATATTTCATTAATACAAATATAAGCTAAAAAGCCGAGTTGTTATTTCTCGCTTTTGAAACACTTTATCAAAGCAAGCTAGGAGATCAAGGTAATAACCCTGACCTCCTTGTTTTTGCTTAATGCAACAGCTTTAACGATATGAATTTAAGGTGAAAATTAACTCTCTGTTGACGATTTCGGTGGCTGTGAGGCGGATTGTGTTCATTTTACGCGTCCATTCCATCGGATGCTCCTCTTTGAGTAGCTCGGAAAGGTTTTCCTTTTCGGAAAGCTGACGGATAAGCAAATCGAACATCTCATTCGCCTGAGAATCAATGTCGGCGATATATGCCGCGAGCTTACACGAGGTAAGCAGATTGAAGTAGATAAGCCTGTGGTGCTCTTGCAGATAACGTTTGTGTCTTTGTCCGAAAACGCCGATTTTGACCTTCGGTTGTTCGGGTAATTGTAAATCAGGGAGAAGATAATCGCCCTGTTGTGTATATGTAATGGTTGTTGCCATAATTTAGACCTCCTTAATCTTGATTCTCTTAACCTTTGCTTTTGTTAGTTTGATGATAAGTTCATCAACGGCGTCGGTGTATTTGCCCTGTGTTACAAGATGATGTTTCAAATCAATCAGGCTATTGATAATGGTGCTTCGTTCATCATGCGTTAGATATAGATGATATTTTGGATTCCTCATTCGCTCTGCTCCTTTAAGAAATCCGCATACGGCGTATCGTCATTTATAAAGGTATCGTAAATCATCCTTGCGCCTAATCTGAATCCAACGATGAAGCTGTCGAGTTCTGATTCTCCCAAGATAACGTCAGAAGCATTTACAAAAGAGAGAAACGCTTTCTTTTCTTCGCCTGTCAGCTTTTCGGTCAGCATGGCTTCACTTTCCGAAAGGACAGCCATTTGCTTTTTCAAAAAGCTACCGTTCTTGAAACCGCGCGCCTGCGGATCAATGTTGCCGTAATACAGTTCCGAGATTACATTTTTCATTATAATATGACCTCCGAAAATAGATTTGTCAAACAAGCGATTCAGTGAATTAAGGTCATTTTCTTTAATTTGACAGCACTTTTTAGCTGTCCGGTCTATATGTTTTCACGAAAAATCTATGTTTTTGACTGCATTCGTGACTGCAGTTGACTGTGATTTTGACTGCACTTTATCTTGTTTTAAGCGATTTCAACTTTCCCCAACCTTACTATGCAACTGCTGAAAACCTCAGTGTTCAAGCCGTTTTCAGGCATTTTAAGAAAAGTTGGCAAAACAAAAGAGGCAGTTAAAAACTGCCTCAAAATGGTGCGAGTGACGGGACTTGAACCCGTACGTCAAAGACACACGCCCCTCAAACGTGCCTGTCTGCCTATTCCAGCACACTCGCATTTGTGAGTCTCTTGACTCAACAAGAGTTATTATAGCACAAGGCGCTGTGGTTGTCAATAGTTATTTTAACTTTTTTTGATTTATTTGGAAGAATGCTTCCGATGTGCCGCATGACGCCACATTCCTTCCAAATCCATATTTACAAAGTCAAAAACTTCCTATATAATAATAGTATAGTATCACAACGGCGGTGAAACAGATGGTGTTTGGCGATTTTATCATCAAAAGCAAAGCAGATTTGAGAGCTGCGATCCGGGAGTTCGGCTTTTTGCCGTTTTTTGAAAATTCGATCGGGGGCTTCTCCATTGAAGAGCATATCGCGCCGCAATGCTGGTGGAACAGCGAAACAGGCGCTTGGAGCGCTTGGGAGTGGAAGGGTCCCGTGATCCGTGAGACCGGCTGCGCCTACGGCAAGTTTTTTGAGAAGAAGGCTTGCTATATCAGCCGCGAGTGGTTTGCGGACTTTGCCAACTACCGCCGCGACGGCTATGACTTTGACGCGCGCTATGACGACGGACTGGCGCCGTATCGGGATAAGCGGCTGTATGATTTGATAGAGGGCAACGCGCCTATACTGTCCAAGCAGCTCAAGCAGCTTGGCAATTATAAAAAAGGCGGCAACAAGGGCTTTGACACCTCCGTCACGCGCCTGCAGGCGCAGGGCTACGTCCTTATCAGCGATTTTGTCTACAGCCGTGACAAATCGGGAAAGACCTACGGCTGGGGTGTGGCGGAGTATTCCACGCCGGAGGTGTTTATGGGCAGCGATTTTTCCGACAGGGTCTACAGCTGTTCGCCCGAAGAATCCTGCGAAAAAATAGCAACGCATCTGGGCAGGCTCTTTCCGCAGTTATCGGCAGATAAAATAAAAAAATTCATCAAATAAAGGAGCAGTTATCATGAGCAAGGTAAAAGATTTTTTGGCAGAAGCAGGCGTGTTCTTTTTGGCGACCGTTGACGTCAGCCAACCCAAGCTGCGTCCGCTCGGCGCGTTTTTGGAGACGGACGGAAAGCTGCTGTTCGGCGTTGGCGACTTCAAGAATGTCTACAGGCAAATGACCGTCAATCCGTTGGTCGAGCTTGTCGCCTGCAAGCCGAACGGTCACTGGCTGCGCTACACCGGCAGGGCGGTGTTTGAAACCGATGAAACATACGCGGCACAGATGATAAAGAAAAGCGGACTCGAAGCCATCTATAACGAGCAGACCGGCAACAAGTTGATGGTCTTTCATTTGGAGGACGCGACAGCGGTCGAAATCGCCGTGATGGGCGAGGGCGAGAACCTGCTTTGACAGACAAACACCGATCGTTTGAGACAGAACGGTCGGTGTTTTTGCAAATGCTTCCGCAATATCCGATCTGATGTGACCTCATACTATTAACATAAAAGAGAATCATGATGAAAAAACGATTTGCTATCATAGCCGCCGCACTGCTTGTCGGTGCATGCCTCCTTTCCTCCTGCGGCGGAGAGAAAAAAGAAGAAAGCGGAGCGGCAACAGCCACTTCTGCCACACAGACCGCGACGACAGAGCCTGCCGCCACCGCAGCGGCAACAACGACTGCCAAAAGCAAGGCAGCGTCTTCCGAGAGCAAGGGAGCTTCCGCCGACGTGACAAAGCCTGCCGCAGCGTCCGGCGCAGCCGCCGGCTCCGACAATGCCGTGCAAAGCGCCGACGCGTCCTCCAAGTCTGCCGCCGCGCAGTCCTCCGCTGCTCCGCAGCAGTCAAAGAGCCAAAGCGCTGCACAAAGCTCCTCCCAAAGCTCCTCCCAAGGCTCCCGCAGTGAGCAGAGCAGTCAGCAGCAAAAAAGCGCTGCCGAAGCAGAGAAAACGCTGCCTGCCTTTGAGCCGGAGGAATATGAGCTGCCGTTTGTTCCGGCAAACTGATCGGCGCTTCTTCAGGCAAAGCGCTCTTCCGGCACGCCATGGCGTGCCGGTGCGCGGCAAGGAGAGTCAGCGTTAACGCAAGGGCTGTCAGGCTTTGACCGGCAGCTTTTTGCGTATGCATACACGCGACGCGAAATGACAGCGAATGTAACATGGAGCAGACAGCTTGAAGGGCACATCAACATATTTACTCTCCCTGCCGCAGACAGATAGACGCCGTTTGGACATGGAGAGCTTTTTCAAGCGATTTTTAAAGTGATTTTTTCGGTTTTATATTGATTTTGACCGCAAAATATTGTAGAATAAAAAAACAATAAAGGCATTCCTGCACCACCCCTTCGAGATCAAACGGGAGGAAGATGAAGATGGAATACGGTTACGCGGTTTTGATGGCTGCTTTTTCAGTCGCGCTGCTGCTCTATGCAGGTCTGATGGCGCTGTTCAGGGATTACCGCATGCTGCCGCTGCAGGCGCGTGTGTCGGTTGAGCCAAAGGACAAAAAGCGCTATATGCTGCGGCTGGCAAAGATAGTCGCGCTGGTTGCCGCTTCTCCGGCGCTGAGCGCATTGATCGGACTGTGGAACATCCCTGCCGCCTTTGTTGTACTGCTTGTTTCGGCGGTGCTTTTTATTTGGCTCGGAACAAGAATAAAAGAATAGTAAGGAGTAATGCCATGATTCAGGTTCGAAATCTTACCAAGACCTACGGGACAAAAACCGTTGTCAAGGATATTTCGTTTACTGCAAGGGACGGCGCGATCACCGGCTTTATCGGTCACAACGGCGCCGGAAAATCAACCACTATCAAGGCGATCACCGGTGTGATCAAGCCGACAGAGGGAGAGATTTTGCTCAACGGCAAAAACATCCAAACAGATGCGCTCGAGGCAAAAAAGCAGTTTGGCTATGTGTCCGACAGCCCCGATCACTTTTTGCGTCTCAGCGGCTTGGAATATCTGCATTTTATGGCGGATATTTACGACACGCCGCAGGACGGACGCGCCGCGTTTATCGAGGACTACGCCAAGCGCTTCGGTATTTTTGATTCGCTCAACAATGTCATTTTGTCCTACTCGCACGGTATGCGCCAAAAGATAATGATAATGGGCGCGCTGATACACGAGCCGTCTGTATGGATCCTCGACGAGCCGCTCACCGGTCTCGATCCGCAGTCGGCGTTTGAGCTGAAAAAGATGATGCGCGAGCATGTCGAAAAGGGCAATTCCGTGTTCTTTTCCACCCATGTGCTCGAAGTCGCCGAAAAGCTCTGCGACGAGATCTGCATCATCAAAAACGGCGAGCTGCTCTATTGCGGCACGCTTGACGAATTGAAGCGCACGCACAAATCGCAGGCGTCGCTCGAAAACATTTTCCTTGAATTGACTGAAACAAAAGAACAGGAGGTACAGGCATGATTTTTTCAATCGTTCTCGCTGCCACAGCGGTGTACTGCATTTTTAACGGCATCAAAACGATACTCACCGGCACACTCAGCGCCAAGGAGGAGGCACAGCTAAAGGGCTTTTCCGAGAAGGGTGCGCGCTCCTACAAGATCGCCTATGCGTTTATGAACATTCTCGGCGGCTTGCTCGTGGCGGCGTTTGCCGTTTTGCGGTTTTTGGAGGAACAAAAAACCATCGGAGACACACTTGTGCTCCGTTTGATCCTGCTGGGCGTTGCCGTTTTGATGGCGGTGCTGCTGGTTGCGTTCCGCTCCAAATGCAAGAAGATGACGGATGATGAATAAGGCACAAACAAAGGGGAGATTTGCAAAGCTGCTGCAGCTCGCCTTGGTCTTAAAAAAATGCAACGGCAAGCAAGCGTCATACAGCAAGGCGCTGATCACGCCGCAGGCGATTCGAATCATAGCCATTGCGGGACTGGTGCTGCTTGCTGCCGCTCTGTTTGCGCTCTTTTTCTTTTTGGAACCGGTCATCGTCAAATTTCTGCCCGTTGTGAGCATCACCGAATCGCTGATGCTCATCCTCATGATGCTGAGCTTTATCCTTTCCGTTAAAAACATCGTGACGGTGCTCTACACCGCCGATGACCTGCCGGTTCTGCTGCCCATGCCGTTCTCGGCAGGACAGATCGTGTCCGCCAAGCTGATCGTCGCCTCCGGTTTTCCGGTCAAGCTGAGCCTGATCCTGCTCAACGGCGTCTGTCTCGGACTCGGTCTGCGCGCCGGCTTGGGCGTCGCGTTTGTCATCGGTACGCTGTTGGCGAGCGTGCTCGTTCCGATCACCGGTATCGCGCTTGCTACCCTGCTGGTGGTCGTGGTGTTCCGCTTGTTCGGGTTTATCCGCAACCGCGACATCACCATGGTGCTCGGCGGCATCTTTACCCTGCTGATCTCCATCGGCTATCTTATCATCAACATCAACCTGCGGGGTGGTCAGCAGGCACAGGTAACGGCAACCGCGCTGACGGCGCTTGCGTCGGTCTCAGAATCCGTTCCCAATCTGGCAGCTCTCAGCCGCTTTATGTTTGAAGGCAGTCTGCCCGCGCTGCTTCTTGCGCTGGCGATTTCGGCAGCGGCGACCGCGCTTGCCCTGCTTGTCGTCACCAAGCTGTATTTTTCAACGGCGCTCTCCGTTGAGACGACCGGCAAGTCCGGAAAAGCCGTCACCAAGGCGTCCCTCGGCGGCAGCCGCAGCCGCAGTGCGCTCAAGGCGCTGACCGCCTATGAGAGCAAGAGCACGCGCCGCAATCCTGCCTATCTGATCTACGGCTTTTTGATGAGCTTTTTCTGGCCGTTGTTCATCGTTTTGCCGATGGCTTTCGGCAAGGACAGCTTTTTTGAGCATATCCAAGTGCCGCTCGCTACCGGCAATGCGCTGATGACAGCGGTTTGTCTCGGCATCACCGCATCCTGCTTTGCCTGCGGTTTTAACAATCTGTCCGCCACTGCGTTCTCACGTGAGGGCAAGGGCATTGCCGCCCTGCGCGCACTGCCCATCTTGTTCTCCGATTATTACAAGAGCAAGCGCAATTTCGCGCTTATTGTTGGCTCTCTTTGCAGTGTAGGCTATATTCTGATCGGCGGTATTGTCGGCGTTATCTTCGGCGTCCTTCCGCTTGCCGCAGGTTGGGTTGTGCTGCTTTCGGCGTGCGTCTGCTTTCTCTTAAACAGCATTTGGGTCAACCTGATGCTGCTGAAAAACGCGGCAAAGCCGTATTTTGACTGGGACAGCGAAACAGAGATTGCGCGCAAGCTCTGCTGGGTCAACATTGCGGCGTTTGTCGTCGGCACTGCTGCTCTTGTCGGCTTGATTATCGTGACCCTGCTGCCAAAGGAGATGACCGGCGGCGACGCGGTCTCGGCTTCCGCTGTACTGTTCGCCGTTATCTCCACCGCGTTTGTTGTTGCAGCGGCTGTTCTGGCGAACCGGCTGTGCATGAAAAAAGCAGAAAAGCTGCTGATGAAAACCGAATAATGCACAAGACTGCACCAAGCATAAACAGACCGGCTGCATCGTCACTTCCATGATGATACAGCCGGTTCATTTTTTATCAGCCCGTCAGCGCACCTGCGTCAGATAATACAAAAAGCCCAGTGCGGCGACAAGCAGGGCGGCAAACGCCAAATGCCGCAGCTTTTGCTCCCAGAGCAGTCCGATAAATTCGCGGATAAAGGCGTTTGGGAAGAAGTAGAGCTTTGTCTTGGCGGAAAGCCCTTTGACCTTCATGTTGACGCGGTTTGCGAGCGTGTAGCCGCGAAATACATGATAGTTGGTGGTGGAAAAGCCGATTTGAACCTTCTCTGCGTTTTCGGCGTCGGCTTCGATAACCCGTTTGGAAAACGCCATGTTTTGGAAGGTGTTGACGGATTGGTTTTCCTCCAAAATCTGTTCCTCCGCGACGCCCTGCTCGGTCAGCCAGCGCTTCATGCTCGCGGCCTCGCTGATGATTTCGTCGCTGCCCTGTCCGCCGGACGGCACAAACTTGGCGTGCCTGCCGGTGTGGGCAAACTGCTCGCGTTCAAAGGCAAGCGCACGCTCAGCGCGTCCCCGGAGCAGCGGCGTGGGCGTGCCGTCGGCGCGAATCGCGCAGCCGAGAATGATGATGTAATCCAGACCGTAGGGCGGCTTGTAGCGTGTGGAAAGCACCGCACAGAGGATGGTGGACAGCAGCATACATTCAAAATAGACATAGAGATAGGCGAACGCCAGCGTGACAAAGGTGGAGATATAATAGGCTGCAAGCGAATCATACGCGAGATAGTTGTTCAGCCGGTGCAACAACGCGATGCCGCCCATCATCACAATACCGATAAATATCCCGAGCAGGTTCATCACGCGAAAGCCCTCGCGCCGCACAAGCTGCACATTGCTCAGCGCCAGTGCCAGCGCGAGCGCCCCGAGCGGCAGCGCGCTCAGCGTGACAAAGGTTTTGGCGCTGTTAAAGAGCACCTCGATGATATAGCGAATGTCAGTCTGTCCCGCTATTTGAAGCAGCTCCATCCACCTGACGGTTATGATAATCTCGTTCACGGTCAAAAAGATAATCAAGCCGCAGCGAACGACCATCGAATAGGAGAAGGCGCCGCAGCGGTATTTTTCCAATACGGAAAAAACACAGGCAGCCGATACAATCAGCATGGTGCCGACAGCGAGAACCAGCAGCGTTTCAATACCGTTAAAATGCTGGTAGGTTTTGTTATACAGCACCCCAAACGGCGTAGCATAAAATGCGTATTCCTCGCTGACGGGCGTGATGACAGAAAAGTCACCCGGTATATCAGTCATGTCAAAGGTATGCAGCAGGGTCGCTTCACCGGTGCCGGTGTGCTCCGCTTCGATGTTGAGTATCAGGGCGTTGTCATCCATTTTTTCTTCCGTTATCTGCCTGATGCGCATCACGCTCTCGTCCGAGGAGACTGCCCTTTGGGAGCCGACAACATAATCCGTTTTGCTGACCATGATACGAATCGTATTCACCCTGCCTGCCGCCACGATGTACACGCCGCATCCGATATAGAATAACAGCAGCGCGAGCAGCGGAATCCAAACGCGCGGCTTCAGCCATTTTGTTTTCTGTTTCATGTGCGCCTCCCTTGACCGGATTGATAGATATAGTATAGCATGTATAGCGGTGAAAAGCAAACGAAAAAAACATGAAAACGTCTTGTTTTTATCGGTAACAATTGCTATAATATAAGGAAGAATTTACATAGGGAGGAAAACCATGACCTCACTGTTGACCTCCTTTGCTGTTCTGCTTGCCGGCTTCCTCGTCTGCGGCAAAACCACAGTAACCTATAGAAAGCGGAAGGAATATGACCAAGCAACAAAGAAAAAAGCAAACCCAAAACCGGATTCTTGTCATTATGATGGTGGCAAGCCTTGTGATTGTGCTGTTTGCGTCCGCCTTTGTCATTGTGCAAAAAATGCGCAAGGACGCAGCCAAGCCGCCCGCGGCGCCTGTTGAGAAGCCGTTCGCGGCGACCGCCGACAGCAGGGAGCCGGTTCCCGATACCTATATGATTGAGAACGTCGAGGTGATTCCGCAAACCGACCTCAAAGCCGGCTGCGAGACCTACGCGTGTACCATGCTGCTGAAAATCCTCGGCTTTGACGTGGACGAGCACACCATCGCGGACAACTACCTCAACATCCGCTATATTTCGTGGGACGAAAACGGCAACATGTTCGGACCCGATATGAACAGCGCCTTTGCAGGCTCTCCCTATTCGGGCTGGGGCGTCTATGCGCCGTCTATGGCAAAGAGCATGAACCGCTACCTCGCCGACCAAAAATCCGAGCTGAAGGCATACAACCTCAAGGACGTTCCCTTTGAAACGCTGGTGGAGGACTACACCGCCAAGGGGATTCCGGTGATGGTGTGGGCGACGACCGACATGCAGGAGCCCTATGTCTTTAATACCTGGACAGTTGACTATGTGGATGAGGACGCCCAAGCGGCGATGGGAGAAAAGGTGTCGTGGTATATGCACGAGCATTGTCTTGTCCTGATCGGCTATGATGAGAATGAGTATTATTTTGCCGATTCCAGCGCCGGCGCCGTCTCGCATTTTGACAAGGAGCTGGTAAAGCAGCGCTATGAGCAGCTGTTCTCACAAAGCATAGTGGTAAAATAGCAAAACCCGATCATTTTTGTCAATGACACGGGTCTGCCCTGTATGCATCATCTAAACAGAAAGGCGCAAGCATCATGTCCAACCGAAAAAAACTGATACTGCTCAATATCTTTATCGCAGCGGCGATCCTCTTTACCGTGGTTTTTTCCATCGCGGTCGGCGGCCGCTTTTCCATGCATACCTATACCTTTTATGAGTCCGGCGGCTTGAAGGATGTGCAGGTGCAATACAGCAACGAAAACGTCGTCAAAATGACGGATATGCGCATGGAAAACGGCGAAGTCATTCTGGATTTTGAAGCGCTGGAGCCGGGCAAAACAAAGGTGGACATCACCTTTGTCAACAACAATGGCAGCACGCCGATGTCCGGCAAGGCATTTTTGGTGACGCCGCTGCGCACCATCATCGCGCTGTCCTACAACAGCGTCACGTTCAGCGGCTTTGAAGTGACGGTGTATGCGCTGCTGGCGGTGCTCTTTGCCGTTTGGTTCACCATGCTGTGGATATTTGCGGACTTGTTTAAGAAAGGCGGCTTTTCGCACAAAATGGTTGCCTGCGGCGGCATCGGGCTCTATACGCTGGTGATGTTTTTGTATCTCGCCTACAAAATGCTGAACAACTTCGTTTTTTCCGTCAACCATCTCATGTCCTTGATAACCGAGGTCGCAGCCATTCTCCTGTTCGGCTTAACGCCGGTCATGCTGCTGCTGTCGGTGCTGCTCGCCGTCAGCAATATCTGGCTGATGCGTCACGAAGGGCGGCGGCCGGTCAATACGCTCGGCATCGTGTTTGCCGTCCTGTGGGCGATCGCCATGGTATGTGCGCTCGAAACCTACACCATCATGCCGTTTTTGATGAAGCTGAACTACGCTTGGACCATACACCTGATCTTGGTTTATATCCTCGCCTATTTTGAATGTCTGTTCTTGTCAACGGTCGCCTGCACCTTTTTGGCTACGCGGTACACGCCGCCGCTTGACCGCGACTACATCATCATTCTCGGCTGTGCCATCCGCGCCGACGGCACGCTCACGCCGCTCCTCAAGGGACGCGTGGACAGCGCGGTCGCGTTTGAAAAAAAGCAATTTGAAAAAACCGGCAGGCATGCTGTCTTTGTGCCGTCCGGCGGACAGGGCGCCGACGAGATCATCTCCGAGGGCGAGGCGATGGAAAACTACCTGCGCAGTCTGGATATTCCGCAGGAGCAGATCGTGCGTGAGGACAAAAGCGTCAACACCATGCAGAACATGCAGTTTTCGCGCGACGTCATCCGCAGGCATGCAGGGGAGAGCGCCGAGCCGAACATCGCCTTTGCCACCACGAACTATCATGTATTTCGCGGCTATATTCTCGCGCAGGAAAACGGCTTTGACGCAAAGGGCATCTCCGCCAAAACCAAGCCGTATTTTTATCTGAACGCGTTTTTGAGAGAATTCGTCGGTCTGCTGGTCGAGGGCTGGTGGCGCCATCTCGCGTTTTCGGTCCTCATCATCGGACTTCTGCTGGGACTGCAGGCGCTCAGCGTGCTGCAGATCCAGTGACCCTTGCGTGACGTCAAAAGGGTATCATAACCATTTTTTCAAATATAGAGAAACAGGGGCTTGGCTCTTACTCATAAAATGAGTTTGGAGGCGGTCCCTTTTTTGCCGGTGAAAGGGCTTTTTGGCAGGAAAATACAGGGCGGATGGGGTGCAGCAAAAGGCTGTTGCAAAAATATCTTGCAAAAACGGCAGACTAATGCTATAATATATTGGGAAAAAATCATTAAATATTTTTTATTTCTATAAAGGAGTTAGTTATTATGGCAATTGATCTTGTACTCGACGGAGCGGAGACCGCTGCACAGCCGACCGCTCTCGCACCCGAAGTGACGACCGAAAGCGTGCTTGCCGAGGTGGAACAGCTCACACCCGAGGAGCAAAAGCAAATTGAGCAGTTTGCAGGAAAAATTGATATTCATAAATCCGAGATCGTGATGAACTACGGCGCGACGATCCAAAAGCAGTCCGCCTCCATCGCCACCAAAACCCTGCAGGACGTCAAGACCAAGAACACCGGCGAGGTCTCCTCGCTGCTGATTGAGATGGTCGGCGCCATGAACGGACTCTCCGGCGGCGAGGACAAGGGCGGCTTTATCCAGCGCTTTATGCAAAAGGTAAAGGGCAAGGCGCTCACTGTCCGCACGCGCAACGAGAGCGCCGAAAAGACGCTGGAGCGCATCGAAAAGCAGCTGGAAGGTCACAAGCTGGTGCTGCAAAAGGATATTGCCATGCTCGACGACCTCTATAACGAGAACTGGGAGACCTTTAAGGCGCTCACCCTTTACATCAAGGCGGCGGAGCTGGCGTTGAACAAGGCTAAGAACGAGGAACTGCCTGCGCTCTACGCCAAAGCACAGGAGACCGGCTTGCCCGAGGACGCGATGAAGGCGGACGAGTTTGCCAAGCAGTGCGACCAGTTTGACAAGCAGGTGCACAACCTTCGTCTGACGCGCACCAACTGCCTGCAGTCCGCACCGCAGATCAAGATGATCCAGCACAACGACATGGATATGGCGATGAAGCTGCAATCGAGCATCGTCAACACCATGCCGCTCTGGCGCAAAAAGATCGCCATGTCCATCGCCCTCAACAACAATATGCAGGCGGTGGCGGCTTCCAACGCCGTGGACGATCTCACCAACAAAATGCTGCGCGAGCAGGCGGAGCAGTTCCATCTTTCGGTGGTGGAGTCCGCCAAGGCGAGCCAGCGCAGCATCATCGACATCGAAACCATCGACTATGTGAACAAGGAAGTCACCGGCGCGGTGCTCGACTATATCGCCATTGAGCAGCAGGGTCAAAAGGACAGACAAAACGCCGTTGCCGTCATCGCCAGATCCGAGCAGGAGCTGGTGCAGGGCGTGCTGTCCGCCACCGCACAAAGACGTTCATAAGTTATTGCCGGGAACCGAAAGGAGCGCATTATGTCCCGATTCCCTAAAATCCTGGGCGCCATCCTGTTCGCGCTGGGTCTTGCCGGCGTGCTTCTCACCAATTTGGCGACCTCATCCCTGATCGTTGCGATCGGCGTGCGCGCCATAGGCGTCATCAATACAATCGCTCTCATCACGGCAGGCGCCGGTGCGGCGACAATGGCGGCAGGCTTTATCCCCAACATCAAGCGCCTGATCGACAACAGCCATTCTCAAAAGCAGCTCATGGGCAAAAAGCAGGAGCACCGCAAGACCTTTGACGCCTACGCCAAGGACAGCCTCAATCCCCAAAAAACACGCGAGCGTCTCGGCACTCTCAAAGAAAACAACAGCAAGCTGGGCAGTCTGGTGGACAGGTGTCTGGCGCAGATGAACCGCATGGACAAGCTGCAGGAGCGCTATGAGACCCTGCTCGAAGCCAACGACGCCATCTATTTGCAGGACACCGTGGGCGTTATCAACGACGCCGAAACGCGCCTGTGCCGCAACATCCGCAATATCATCAACTGTTGCATCCTTGTGGAGGACGGCTCGTCCGAGTTGTCGTCCTTTGACGTCAAGATCATCAACCAAGCCCTGCAGCAAAACGAGACCGAGCTGCAAAACGTCGATACCCTGATCCACTACGCCGTCAGCTACATCAACAACTACCAGCAGAACGGCGTGACCGATATGAGCGAACTGAAAGCATGGCTGGAGGTTATGCGCAAGTCTACGGAGGAGCAACCAAATGAAACTTTCTAAACGCATCATCAGCGGCGTCTGCGGCGCGGCGCTCTTGCTCGGCGCATTCGCAGGCTGCACCAAATACGAAAACGGCAGCGAAAAGGTCTATTCCTACGACGAGGCGATCACCGAGCTGAACGCCTTTAACAAGGAGATCAAAACCGATACCAAGCAGCTGCGCATGGACATTTATGACGACGACACCGCCAACAAAGCGCTCGCCGACATCAAGACCTTTCCGATCACCGTGCAGGGCAACGGCGAGATCAACCTCGAGGTCGCAGCTCCGAGCGAGCTGAGCGGCGAAGCACCGGACGACTGGATCAACGTGCTCGCCAAGCGCTTCAACGACGCGCACAAAACCGTCGGCAGCAAGAGCGTGTCCGTCACCATCCGCAAAATTGCTTCGGGCGAGTCGCTCACCTATATCACCGAGGGCAACTACCGCCCGCAGCTCTATGTGCCCTCCAGCTTTGCCTGGGGCGAAATGCTGCGCGCAAAGGGAATAGGGGTGGAGAAGCTCTCGGACAAGCTGCTCGGCAACACCGCCGGTATTTTGATGGAAAAGAACACCTATGATTCCTTTATGGAAAAATACAAAGCCTGCACGCTCGACAAGGTCATCGAAGCGTCGCTTGCCGGCGACCTGACCTTCGCCTACACCAATCCCTACACCTCGGCAACGGGTCTCAACGCCATCGCATCCACCCTGTACGCGTTTGACAACAAGGACCCGCTCTCCGAAAACGCCCAGCAAAAGCTGCTCGACTATCAAAAGCAGTCTCCGCCGGTCGCCTACACCACCGGCGTGCTCGTCAACCAGGCGACAAAGGGCATCATCAAGGCGATGGTGATGGAGGAGCAGGCGTATATCAACAAGCCGGAGCTGAAAAACTACGTCTATACGCCGTTCGGCATCCGTCACGACCATCCGCTCTACACCTTTGACTACGTGACTGCCGAGGAGCGTCAGGCTGCGGAGCTGTTCCGCGACTTTTGCCTGACCGACGAAGCGCAGCAGCTCGGCAAGGACAAGGGCTTTGGCAAGCACGACGAATATCAGAGCCAGCAGACAGGTCTGGACGGCTCGGGCTATCTGGCGGCGCAGAATATCTGGAAGGAAGCCAAGGACGGCGGTCAGCCCATCATCGCGGTCTTTGTGGCGGACATTTCCGGCTCCATGGAGGGCACGCCGATCCTCAGCCTGAAGGAATCGCTGCTCGCCACCAAGGATTATATCGGCTCCGACAACTACATCGGACTCGTTTCCTACGCCACCAACGTGCATGTGGACTTGCCGGTCAAGAAGTTTGACGCCGAACAAAAGGCGTATTTCTCCGGCGCTGTCAAGGCGCTGACCGTGGAGGACGCCACCGCCACCTATGATGCGGTGCTTGTCGCCATGAAGATGATGATGGACAAAAAGCAGGAGGTCCCCAACGCCAAGATGATGCTCTTTGTGCTCTCCGACGGCGACCAGAACCGCGGCTACAGCCTTGACCGTATCGCGCCGATCGTGGGCGGACTCAAAATCCCCGTCTACACCATCGGCTACAACATCTCCGGCGACTCGCGCCCGGCAAGCGAGCTGACAAGGCTCTCCAACATCAACGAGGCAGCCATGATCAACGCCGATTCCGACGGCTTGGTCAACCAGCTGCGCAATCTCTTTAATACCCAATTGTAACCATTATGACGGCTGATTGAAGTTTTCAGACAGCCGTTTAATGATTTGTGCTGTACAAACGGCGCAAAAATTCGACAAGTTTGTACAAATAGACGATTTTGTAAAATTTCATAGATATTATTGGACATTTACCGTCAGTTTGTGCTAAAATAACAAATGGCAGATGATGCCAAAAATATAAAGGGAGGTACCCAAATGAAAAGATATGCAAAAATCGCAGCCGGCGTTCTGTCGCTTGCCATGCTCGGCACGATGGCAGCCTGCGGCGCAAAAACCGAATCCCGGCAGTCCTCTGTTGCCGAACCGCAGACCACCGCTGCACCTGCAACCAAGGATTCTGCCGTTGACCCGCTCAAGGGTGTGTTCGACACGTTCGTCAAAAACGAAACCTATACAAGCTTCAAGAGTGCCTACACCGGCGCCAAGTTTGACGAAAAGCTCGGCACCGACGGCATTACCATCACCGTCACCGACAGTGAATATATCGACGGTGAATACAAGTTCCCTGCCAAGGACGGCTATCTCACCTGTGAGCTTTGGGAGGAGGATACCTTCTCACCGGTCGTGTTCGGTCTGCTCACCGGCAGCGTCGGCGAATTCTGGGGAATTGACCCGCATTTGTTCAGCGGCTACATCAACGCGCTGGGCACCAAGAGCATCGAGAGCAAGGTCTATACTGTTGAGCGCTCGGAGGACGAATACACGGCCGACGTCGCAAAGGTCTATTTCGCCGAAAAGCCCGAAATGAAAGAACTCAACGACCTCTATATCGACGAGTCCGCGCTGTCTTTGTTTGAATATGACACGACCAACTACAGCGTCTATTTCGGTAAGCTGCACGCACTTGGTTATCTTGACAACGACACCGGCGCCATGATTGTTGCCGTCGGCGAATACGGTGACAAGAACACCGACTTGACGCTCAAATCCATGAAGGAGATTGTCAAGTACTTCCAGCCCGTGGGAGCCGAGGATTTTGACGCCAACTACACCGAGCTGAAGGACGTCACCACCGACGCCTATTCCGTGTCTGCGGACAGCGCCGCCTTTGAAAAGACGTTCTCGCTCACTCTCGACAAGGGCTACAAGTACACCATTCTCAACTTCGGCTATCCGACCGGCGACGCCGAGACCTCCGAAGGCTCGACCGAAGCCGCCACCACCTCCGGCGATGCGGCTGATGAAGCAGCTGACGAAGCGGCTGACGAAGCAGAAGAAGCAGACGAATGATTCGGCTTAGAATGGAATAAACAATCATATCTCCCCGAAGAGCATTGTGGTTCTTCGGGGAGATATAAAAAGAACATAAAAATTTTCAAATTTACCTTGCTAAATGGAAACTTATATGTTATAATAATAGGGCTGTAAATCAAACAGCCTATTTGGAGACGTATCGAAGTGGTCATAACGGGACTGACTCGAAATCAGTTGTACCTCACGGTACCGTGGGTTCGAATCCCACCGTCTCCGCCAGAAACGCCCCATCGGTTATTCGGTGGGGCGTAATCTTTTATTATACATGCTTATACAAAAACCGCAGCGCATACAAGGTCGCCTCGTTGTGATGTGCGCCCGAAAAGCCGTGACCGGCTCCCTCGATCAGGTGATATTCGGCGTTGGGGTAGAGCGCCGCGGCTTCCTCGGAATCCGCAGGCGTGACAAGACCGTCCTCGCTGCCCTGGATGATCACGACAGGCTTGGCAAAATTCGCAATATCATCGTGCACCGAATAGCCGACCATATCCCTGAAAAACGGCTTGCCCACGGTCATGGAGCCGAATGTGGTCTCATCGGGCAGGTCGTCGCTGTAGCTCTCGCCGAGAGAAGCCATGCCAAAGGCAGGGTAGAGCAGCACCAAACCGGCGATCTCGTCCTGCCGGCGCATACCGGCGATCGCCGTCACCAAGCCGCCCTGGCTGCTGCCCTGCAAAAATATGCGGTCGGTATCGACAAAATCCCATGTTTTGGCGGCGTTGAGAACCGCCTCAACGTCCGACACCTCGGTCATCACCGACATGTTCAGGTTGCTGCCGTCGCTCTTGTTGGGGTTGTTGGGGTTGCTGCCGCCGCGAAAGTCCCAGGTATAGACGGCAAAGCCTCGCGGCGCATATTTTTTGGCGTAGGAACCGCCCGACTCATGGTTGGCGCCCAAGCCGTGCGAGGTGAGGATCAGCGGACATTTTCCGCTCACGACCGGAATATACGCCTTTCCGTAGATGCGCTCGCCGTTGTTATCCACCCATATTTCGCGGGTTTCATATTCATATTCCACATTCTCCTGCGCAGCCGGCGGCGCCGTTGTCACGGCTGCGGCGGTGTCCGAGGGACTCTCCGCGACTGACGGAGCAGCCTGTCCGCAGCCTGCAAGCAGCGTCAGCAGCACCATGCAGGCGATCAGTATTTTTTTCATATTTACCTCCCTGTTTTTTAACAGCCTTTTGCACAATTATAGCACAAGTTTTGTTAAATGAAAAGCCTTCCGCGCATAAACGGCAGCCTGCCGTCCATACTAATGCCGGAGGTGCTTTTAATGAGCAGAACGAACACAACCAATCCCAAAAGCCGCCGTGAGAAGATAGGCTTTTACACGGCGCTGTCCATTTGCCTGATCGCGGTATGTATGGCAGTTTATTCAACATACAGCACCGTGAGCAGCACCGGCAAGATCGCGCCCGTTTCCACCGACGAAACCGGCGTTGCGGTCTTTGAGCAGAGTCCCGCCAAGGTGACGGTTCCGGCGCCCACGCTCGGCTCGTATTTTGTCGGCGACAACAAAAAGGACGTCACCGAACCGCCGACCGACGCGCAGCCGGAGACCGAGGCGACCGAAGCGACCGCGTCCGAGACAACAAAGGGGAGAGCCGACGCGCTCGAAACCATGCTTGCCGCCGACGTCAGTCTGCGCATGCCCACCAAATCGGGGCATGTCCTGCGCACCTACAGCAAGGACAGCATCTACTTCAAGACGCTCAACGTTTGGAAGCCGCACACCGGCATCGACTTTGACGGCGAGCTCGGCGACGACGTTTTCTCTATGCTGAGCGGCGAGGTCACCAAGGTGGACGAGGACAGAATGTTCGGCAAGACCGTTGAGGTGAGCGTCAACAACGTCGTCATCGGCTACACCGGCTTGGGCAAGGTCAGGGTCAAAAAGGGCGACAAGCTCGAGCGTGGCGACAAGCTCGGCACCATCGGCGTCGTGCCGATGGAGGCGGACGCACCGTCGCACATCCACGTCTACGTCAAGGTCAACGGCGCCTTTGCCGACCCCATCAGCTTTGTCGATAACGACAGATAAAGGATAGTTAGCATTGACTTGATACCGCCGTTGCTGAACGTTTCCTATCAGAAAAACGTTTCAATAGGCGGATCGGGTGCAGCGTCACGCTGCAAAAGGGACGTGCAAAAACACGTCCCTTAAACTTTATCTCAACGAATTCAACGCAGAAGCACAGCGCTGTTCTTCCGGAAGCTTCAAAATCCTGCGTCACAAGGACGCGCACCGAAAGGTCGCTTATCTTTCGCTGGGATGCCATTCTTCGTTGCCGAAGATGAAATCGTCCAAATCCATAACGATCAGTTTCATAGTCACACCTCCTGATTTCATAGTAACAGTATATTCAGGAGAGGATAGAATTATGACATCAACCGAGAATTTTTATATATTCTATCACTATATCGGCTGCCTGCTCCGCACTGAGCCTCGTGCTGTTGATGCACAAGTCATAGTTTTCGGGAGCGCCCCATTTTTGTCCTGAATAAAAACTGTAGTAGTTGGCTCTGTTTTTGTCAGCCTTTGCCACTGCCTGACGGGCTCTTGACGGCTCAATGTCCTGACGCTCCACGGCGCGTCTGGTTCTGGCGTCTATGTCGGCATATACAAACACTTTGACAACATTGTCATACTCTTTGAGAATATAATCCGCGCATCTTCCGACGACCACAAAGGTTTCTTTTTCTGCTTTTTCTTTGATGATCTTATGCTGCAAAATATAGAGCCGGTCGTTCATCGGCAGGTCGCCCATCGTAGAATAGCCGTTGCCGTAGGTATAGAGCCCCGTTGACAGGGAATAGAGCAGGCTGTTGCTTCGTTTTTCATCAGCCTGCGCGAAAACCTCGGGACTGACGCCGCTTTCTTTGGCTGCGAGCGAGATCAGTTCCTTATCATAAAACGGTATGTCCAGCTTTTGCGCGAGCAGCTTGCCAATGTCGTGACCGCCCGAACCGTACTGTCTTGTAATGGTAATGATTTTTTTGCAGCTCATGTCAGCACCTCGGAGTTCCTTGCACATAATAATTCCTTTGTGTAAATATATCATAACACAAAATCAAAAAAATGCTACCTTTTTTGGTCAACTTTTTTATTTTTGTAGGAATGGCAAAATACGCATATCTGTTTTTATGCAAATTCACAAACCGTTGTTTTGTCAGGCGCAAAAACCGCAATTTGTCAGGCTGATTTGGACAGAATTGTAACTATCTTGTCACATTTCTGTCACAAACAAGTGCTATACTATATCTCACAAAGCGGCTGACGGCGCGCGAATGGTGAATATATATAAAATTTTTCTAAAAAATTTGTTGATAGAGGTTGATTTTTTCCGCGATTTTGTGTAATATGTATATGAGAAGAATTGTAATCATTACATTCATTTACAAAATATGCAGGAAAAAGAGGTAAGAACTATGTCAAACAGATTATTTCAGGGCATCGTGCATCAGATGAAGGATGCGGTTGACAGAACCATCGGCGTGATCGACGAAACCTCCGTGGTTATCGCGTGCTCGGAGCTTGGAAAAATCGGTGAGGTCAACGAGAGCGTCAATTCCGAGACCCTCAGCTCCACCGCCCCGTTCGTCATCAACGGTTACACATACAAATCCTTTGGCAGCAGTGCAAAATACGACTACGCCGTGTTTGTGCAGGGCACCGATGAATATGCCCAAAAGTATGCGCAGCTGCTCTCCGTCAGCTTTGCCAGCATCAAGCAGTATTACGACGAAAAATACGACCGTTCCAACTTCATCAAAAATGTCATTATGGACAACATCCTGCCCGGCGATATTTACCTCAAGGCGAGAGAGCTTCACTTCAACAGCGAGGTGGCGCGTGTTTGCCTGCTGATCAAGATCGTTTCGCGCACCGACGTTTCCGCCTATGACATCGTTCAAAACCTGTTTCCCGACAAGTCCAAGGACTTCGTTATCAACATCAACGAGGAGGAGATCGCGCTTGTCAAGGAGGTCAAGTCCGACACCGACGGCAGAGATCTGGAAAAGCTCGCAAGCTCTATTTCCGACACCCTTTCGAGCGAGTTCTACACCCATTGCGTAGTCGGCATCGGCACCACCGTCACCGGCATCAAGGATCTGGCGCGTTCGTTCAAGGAAGCCCAGTCCGCACTGGAGGTCGCCAAGGTGTTTGACACCGAGCGCACCATCGTCAGCTATGACAACCTCGGCATCGCACGCCTGATCTATCAGCTGCCCACCACCCTGTGCAAGATGTTCCTCAAGGAAGTGTTCAAGCGCGGCTCCATCGAGAGCCTTGATCAGGAGACCCTGTTCACCATCCAGCGCTTTTTCGAGAACAACCTCAACGTTTCCGAAACCTCGCGCAAGCTGTTCGTACACCGCAACACGCTGGTGTACCGTCTTGAAAAAATCAAAAAGCTCACCGGTCTTGACCTCCGTGAGTTTGAGGACGCTATCGTGTTCAAGGTAGCCCTCATGGTCAAAAAATATCTCAACGCAAGTCCCACCAAATATTGATACAAAGCGGACTTGTTCCGTTCCATTCGTTCCTGAGCGCGGGAAACTGCTCTCAGGACGTTTGTTATAAGGCTGAAAATCGCTCAGCCATTTCATACAACTGTAGGTGATACCGTGATTGATTTTGAAAATGTATCCAAAACATACCCCAACGGCACCAACGCGCTCCACAACGTCAGCCTGCACATCGACAAGGCGGAGTTTGTGTTCATTGTGGGCGCTTCGGGCGCCGGCAAGAGCACCTTTCTCAAGCTGATCATGCGCGAGGAAGTGCCCACCTCCGGCGAGATCACGATCAACGGCAACAGGCTTTCCAAGCTCAAAAAGCGCCATGTGCCGTATCTGCGCCGCCATATGGGCATTGTTTTTCAGGACTTTCGCCTGATCGACAAGATGAATGTCTTTGACAACGTGGCGTTTGCCATGCGTGCCGTCGGCGAGAACACCGCGACCGTCAAAAAGCGCGTGCCCTACGTGCTGGATCTGGTCGGCTTGAAGGACAAAATGAAGTGCAAGCCCTCCGAGCTTTCGGGCGGTGAGCAGCAGCGTGTCAGTCTTGCGCGTGCGCTGGTCAACAATCCCGAGATCATCGTAGCGGACGAGCCGACCGGCAACATCGACCCCGAGCTGTCGCACGAGATCATCGAGCTGCTTACGCGCATCAATTCCATGGGCACCACGGTGTTGGTCGTGACGCACGAGCACGAGCTGGTGCGCGAGTTCAACCAACGCGTCATCACGATCGACAAGGGCGAGGTCATCAGCGATTCCGCCACCATGCAGCGCGTTTATGCGGTTGCGGAGAAGCCGGACAGCGACACACTGATCGATAGTGCGGCGCCTGCGGAGCAGTCCGCGGAGGAACCGGCAACAGAAGCGCCTGTTGCGGAAGCACCGGCTGCCGAGAACGTTTTGCCTGTCACCCCGAAGGTATCCGCAGAGCCGGAGACGGAGGAACTGACGGATTCCGTCGCCGCAAAACCCGAAGAAATCGCCGCGATCGAAGCGATGCCTGCCGTGGGGGAGACAGCGGAGGAGCTGACCGACGCCGTTGCCGCAACACCCGAGGAGATCGCCGCGATCGAAGCGCTGATCCAAGCGGAGCAGCCGCTTGAGGAGAAACCAAAAGAGGTGCCGCCGTCCGCTGAGGAGCTGATCGCGGACAACAATTTTGACGAGATCACCTTTGACAGCGCCTATAATGCACCCGAGAGCTTTGAGACGGAGGCGTTGCCGGTCGTTTCAAAGGACGCCGAACCGCAGACGGCTGCGGCGGATCGGGAATAATTCCGAAAGGAGAATGCTATGAAAGGCTTTGGATATCTTGTAAAAGAGGGCTTTCGAAACGTCTACGCCAACCGGATCATGAGCATCGCGTCCATCTGCGTGCTGGTGAGCTGCTTGGTGATGACCGGCGCAGCGGCGCTGTTCTCGCTGAATGTCCGCAATATCGTTGATAAGGTGGAAAAGACCAACGAAACCACCGTTTATATCTTAAAAGACCGCAGCGAGCTGGAGGCAAAGCAGATCGGCACGCAGCTCGTTGCGATAGCAAATGTGGAGGGCGTCACCTTTATCTCCAAGCATGTCGCCGTGGAGCAGTTCAAGGATACGCTCGGCGAACAGCTTTTTAACATGATAAAGGACAGAGACCCCCTCAACGACACCTACCGCGTGTCGTTCAAGGACTTGACAAAATATGACGAAACCGTCAACCAAATTCGCCAGATCGACGGCGTGCAGTCCGTCACCGACAGGCGCAGCTTTGCGCACAAGCTTGCCACCGTCAGCTCGCTTGTCAACTGGGTCTCGTTTGGCATCGTGGCGGCGCTGATCGTGGTGTCGCTGTTCATCATCGCCAACACCATCCGCACCACCATGTACTCGCGCCGCTTTGAGATCAGCATCATGAAGTCCGTCGGCGCCACCAACATGTTTGTGCGCATGCCGTTTTTGGTAGAGGGCATGGTCATCGGCTTTATCTCCGCCGCCATCGCCACAGGCGTTTTGGCGCTGCTCTATCACGCAGGCGTCGGTGTGATCGAGCGCATCGGGCTGGGCATTCAGGCAATCCCGTTCACGTCCATCCTGCTCCCGATGGTGCTGGCGTTTATCGCGGTCGGCGTGCTGGTCGGCTTCTTCGGCGGATTCATTTCCATCCGCAAGTATTTGAAAAAGGAAGGTAACGAAATCCTCGGTTGGTAAGACCGGAAAGGAGTTAGGTATGCATAAACTCAAAGCGATCCTCTGCGCCCTGCTGAGCGCCTGTATCATGGCGGTGCCGTTTGCTTCCGCGATGGTAAGCGTCGGAGCAGAGGAGCAGACCGTGGAGCAAAAGATCGCGGAGCTGGACAAACAGAGCGCCGAATATCAGGCAGTGCTCGACCAAACAGCTTCGGATATTTCCAAAAAGGAAGAATACGGCGAGACCCTGCTCAGCCAAATCGCCGTCATGAATGAAAGAATCATTCTCACGCGCGAAGCTATCGAGAAGCTGAACACGAGCATCAAGGGCAAGCAGGGCGAGATCGACAAGCAGAACGAAGAAATAGACGACCAGATCGACGCGCTCTGCGAGCGTCTCAGCCTGATCTATATGGCAGGCAGCGCCAGCAATCTCGAAATCTTGCTCGGCGCCAAGGACTTCGGCGACTTTATCGACAAGGTGGAGCTGGTCAAAACGCTGTCGGCATACGACAAGCAGATGATCGACGCGCTGAACGAAAAGATCGACGGCATTGAGACCGACAAGAAAAAGATGGAGGAAAACAAGTCCAAGCTCGAAGCGACCGAAGCCAACCTCAAAAAGGATATTGCCGACCTGAACAAGCTGGTCGAGAGCAACAAGGCGGCGCTGACGGAGCTGACCGCCAAGAGCGGACAGGCAAAGGCGGCGCTCGACGCAGCCAAGGCGCAAACCTCTGAGCTGGAAGCGGAGCATCTGGCGGAGATCGCGGCGGAGCAGGCGGCAGCGCAGTCGCAGACCCTGACGCCCGAGCAGCAGGAGGCTGCCAAAAAAGCAGCAGCCGAAGCGCAAAAGCAGGAAGCCCAGCGCAGACAGGAGCAGCAACAGCAGCAACAGCAGCAGCAACAGCAGCAGGACGGCGAACCATCCGGCGATACCGACAGCGGCTCCGGCGGCGGCAGCGGCGGCGGTGAAGTGACGCCCACACCGGTCAGCAGCGGCTACACATGGCCTTGCCCGGGCTTTTACCACCTCACGTCGCTGTGGAACGAGGACAGAACCACCTACAACCACGGCGCGATTGACATTGGAGGCGGTGATATTTGGGGCGCTGCGGTCGTGGCGGCAGACAGCGGAACGGTGGTTGACACCTGCACCTACTGCACCCACAACTATCCCAAGGCGATGACCGACAACTGCGGCTGCGGCGGCGGCTACGGCAACTACGTCAAAATTGACCACGGCAACGGCAAGGTCACCATCTACGCGCACTTTACATCCGTCGTTGTCAGCCCGGGACAAAGCGTCGGCAAGGGTCAGGTGATCGGCTATGTCGGCACCACCGGACAGTCCACGGGACCGCACCTGCACTTTGAATGTCGTCTCAACGGCGTTCGCTACAACCCGATGGACGAGCTGAGCGCCTACTGGGGCATGGTTTCTTATTAATGCATCATGCGTAGTGCGTAATGCGTAATTGCTGTTTGGAAAACTACATAAAATATTGGGACGTGTTCGTTTGGAGCACGTCCCTTTTTTGGTTGATTATTTTCAATAGTTATTTTGAAAAATGTTCTGTGGAACAATAGAATAATGGGCTGTTGTGTCAGTATCGGCTTCGGCATGTCCGCAAGGGCTTTTCACCCGATCGTTTTTGCCGCTTGCGCCGCATGATTTCATTATAGCATACAGCCGTTCCAAGCCTCCCTATAGATACGCGCTTATTTGAGACGATTGGTGAAAATGGCTTAAACAGTGGGTTTTTACAATGTTCTCAGCAAAAATCTTATTTGAGAACATTGGCGATAATATTATATTTTAGCAATATAATACATAACAATATTCTATTATTCTTCCTTTTGACGCTGAAAAAGTATATTTTGTCGCTGTTTATGATAATGATAAATTGTCTTGCAGTGATATTATCGTTAAAAGTCTCAAATAAGAAACAAGCTGAGAACATTGAGAAAAGCCGCATAAACACTGGGTTTTTCCCAATGTTCTCAAATAAGAAATTGTCCTTAGGGAGCAATGGGACGCATGGCGGTCGTGTCAATATCGGCTTCGGGCAGCGTCCGGACGGTTCTATTGTCCTTGCCGATTATGCATTATCACCGTCTGTCAGTCCGGCAGGCGTTTGCACGTCTTTCAGACGGCGTTGTATCTGGCGTGTGCGGACTCCGACGAGGGTGTCCAAATCGCGGTTGGCTTGGTCGAGCTTTTTCTGGGTGTTCTCCAAAACCTGCGCAAAGGTGTCAAATTCCTTTTTGACGCCGCCGAGCACCTGCCAGACCTCGGCGCTGCGCTTTTGCACGGCAAGGGTCTTGAAGCCCATCTGTATCGAGTTGAGCAGCGCCGCCATGGTGCTGGGTCCTGCAATGTTGACCTTGTAGTCGCGCTGCAAGACCTCGATCATGCCGCGGTTGACGACCTCGCTGTACAGTCCCTCAAAGGGCAGGAACATGATCGCAAATTCGGTGGTGTTCGGCGGGTCGATATATTTGGTGCTGATGTCCTTTGCCTCGGCTTTTATCGTTGCCAGCAGCGTTTTGGCGCAGGCGTCTGTCTGCGCCTTGTCGCCGTTCTCCATCGCGTCGCGCAGGGCGGTGTAGGTGTCGCCCGGGAACTTGGAGTCGATCGGCAGCCAGATAAAGCCGTCGTCCTTGGCAGGCAGCTTGACGGCGAATTCCACCACGTTTTTGGAGCCCTTTTTGGTCGCCACATTTTCGGCGTATTGCTCGGGAGAGAGTATCTCACTGAGAATGCTGCCCAGCTGAATCTCGCCGAGAATACCGCGCGTCTTGACGTTGGAGAGCACCTTCTTCAAATCGCCGACGCCGGTCGCAAGGTGCTGCATTTCGCCGAGCCCCTTGTAGACCTGCTCGAGCCGCTGGCTCACCAGCGAGAAGCTCTTGTTCATCTTATCCTCGAGCGATTTTTCGAGCCGCTCGTCAACGGTCTTGCGCATCTCTTCGAGCTGACGGCTGTTGTCCTTTTGCAGCGAATCCATGCGCCTTTCGAGCGTTTCGCGGTTCTCGGTGAGCTGCCTGTCGATGGTCAGACGGATGTTTTCGAGCTTCATCTCATTTTGCAGCGAAAAGGTTTTCATGCGGTTTTCCAGTGCTTCGGTGCGCTCCGACTGGCTGTCGGCAAAGTCGCGCTGGTTTTCGAGCAGCATGTCGCCCATATGCCTGACGGCAAGCTGCGTCTGCGCGTTCAGCTCCTGCCGCAAAAGCGCGTTTTCCTGCCGCATGGCGTCGATGATCTCGCGCTGCGAAGTGTTATGATTATTCCTTATCAGAACAATAATCAAGGTCAACACCGCCACAAGGCAGGTGATGATACAAATCGTTATCAATACCGGTTCCATAACCTCACTCCTTATGGTTCTATGATACCATAAAGAGGGCGCAAAGTCAATTTTTTTCGAACACTGTTTCGATGCTTTTTTGACAGCCGACGGGCGAATACAGAAAACGGTCGATATGCTTCGCGTCCGTAAAGTAGACCGGCGCAGAGGGGAGCGGCGCGTCGTCAAAGGCGTCGATAATGATCAGCTTGATTTTCATCTTGTCGGGGATAATGCTCTTGATGTAGACGCTCACCTGCTGCCCGACGCGAATGCCCTCCTTGGTCTCGGCGAGGCCGGCAAGGTTGGGCGTCAGCTCCACAAACGCGCCGTAGTTCTCCACGCTGCGCACGATACCGGCAACGGTTTCGCCTGCCGCAAAGCCTGCCGCATTCTGCTCCCACGTGCCGAGCAGCTCCTTCTGGCTCAGGCTGATCCTGCCGTTCTCGATGGATTTGACCACCGCCTTGACGTCCATGCCGACCGTCAGGCGGTCGCGCGGATGAGAAATGCGCGAAACCGAGATCGCGTCGATGGGCATGAGCGCCGCAATGCCGCAGCCAATGTCGGCAAACGCGCCGAAGCTCTCAAGGTGGGTGATCCGCGCGTCTATGACGTCGCCGCAGCGCAGATCGGCGATATAGTTTTGCAGACAGCGCTCCTGTGCGTCGGCGCGCGACAGCAGGGCATAGGGCAGCCCCTCGCTGTCCTCATCGACCGCCGTGACGGTGAAGCAGACAGGACGGTTGACGCGCGAGATCACCGCGATATCGCGCACCGTGCCGTCGCGCATGCCGAGCGCACCTTCCTCACGCGGGATGATGCCGCGTATGCCGCCGAGCTGCACGCAGAGATTGTGCGAAGCGTCACAGAGACCGGCACGCGCCTCCAAGATGGTTTTCTTTTTCACCGCCTCGCGCAGCAGCCGCAGCGAATGGGTGACCGCGCGGTTCTGCGGTGTGTTTATCAGCTTTCCTTCGGGCAGATATTCTGACATTTTATGACCTCCGATGTTGCTTTGTTTCAGGAAAATTCTATGAGAGCAGGGGAGAAAATATGCAGAAATCGCTGAACGCCTGACGAACAAATACGCTCCGTCAAAAAACGTTCCCTCACGCACAACGTCCGACCGCGCCGTTCAGCCTACTAAAATTTTTATCCTTCCTTTCAAAAGGCGCGCTGACCGTCGCGGCACGCGACCGGCACGCGACCGGCACGCGACCGACGTCTATCATAAAAAAGGTACGATCTGTCAAAGGCAGCAGCCATGTCATCTCCTCATGAACTTTCAACTGCGCCGTTCATCAACCTTTTACTTTACCGCTACCTTTCAAAAGGCGCGCTGCCCACTGTGGCAACAGTTTGACAAAATTTGCAAAATATGTTAAAATATTTGTGTGTGTTTTAGATGTGTGTTTTAAATAAATCCGAAAGGGAAATTATGATGAAAATCTGTCGTAAAGCACTCATTTTGCTGTTGGGCGCCCTGCTCGGCGTGTCGGCACTGCTTCTTGCAGCCTGCGGCGGGGATGATTCCGGTAATCAGTCCTCCGGCGCCATCTTTGACCAAGTGAACCTGCCGCGCGATTTGGAGGCGATCGGCATTGACCCCCAAGCGGTCGGCATCCAGCCGCAGATCATCCATGACAAGAAGAATGACCCGGGCTTTCAGCTGCAGGAACCAAAAGAGGGCGACCCCGTCGCCGTGGTGCATACTGCCGCAGGCGACGTGACGCTGCGGCTGTTTCCCGAACAAGCGCCCAAAACCGTCACGAATTTTATCAACCTCGCCAAAGCAGGGGCGTACAACAACACGCCGATCCTGCATGTTGTCAGCGGCGGATGGGTGCAGTGCGGCTACTGCCCTTCTGACGACGCAAATCCCAACGGCGTCAGCTCCTACGGCGCACCGTTTGAGGACGAATTCTGCGATTCGCTCTATAACCTCCGCGGCGCCGTTTCGATGGCGAACACCGGCAGGGACACCAACGGCACGCAATTCTTTGTCAATCAGGCAAACGCCGAGGATTTTCGCAAGAGCGGCGGCTGGCGCGGCATAAAGACCGTTTGGCGGCTCGTCACCGAAAAGCTCGGCGACTACAAGGACACCGACCTGCTCGAGGCGTATATCACCGAGAACGGCGACAAGTTCCTCAATCCCGATATCGTTCCCGAAAACGTCAAGGCGCTCTATACCGAAAACGGCGGCAATCCGCAGTTTGACGGCGTGTATAACGCCGCCGACCGCGGCAACACCGTCTTTGCACAGGTGATCGCCGGTATGGAGGTCGTTGACAAGCTGGCACAGATGAAAACCGACAAAGACCAAATGCTGAAAGACCCTGTGCTGATCAAGTCGATCGAGATCACCGCCTATCATAAGAAATCCAACTGAGAAGAATTGCGGAGAAAGCCCATGAGACCTTTGCCGATTGTCGCCATTATGTATGACTTTGACCGCACGCTCTGCACCAAGGATATGCAGGACTACAGCTTTATTCCGAGTCTGGGCATGACGGAGCGCGAGTTTTGGGATTTTACCAACGAAATATGGAAGCGCGAGCAGATGGATTCGGTGCTCGCCTATATGTACGCCATGGTCAAGACCTCTGCGGAAAGAGGGATCCCTCTGCTGCGCGAAAAGCTCGTTTCCATGGGAAAAAACGTGGAGTTTTTTGAGGGCGTGGAGGAATGGTTCGACCGTATCAATGCATTCGGAGCCGCCAACGGCGTGCAGATCGAGCACTATGTGATCTCGTCCGGCATGAAGGAGATCATTGAGGGCACCTCCATCAGCCAAAGCTTTCGCTGTATTTTTGCCTGCGAGTTTTTGTATGACGAAAACGGCGGCGCCGTGTGGCCGAAAACCGACGTCAACTACACCAACAAGACCCAGTTTGTCTACCGCATCAACAAGGGCGTGCTCGACATTTCCAATGACCTCGACCTCAACCGTTCCATGCCCGACGACAGCAAGCGCGTGCCGTTCACCAATATGATCTATATCGGCGACGGTCTGAGCGACGTGCCCTGCATGAAGATGATGAAGGCATACGGCGGCTATTCGATCGCCGTCTACCAGAAACGCGACAGCAAGGTCGAGGACCTGCTCCAAAAGGACAGGGTGGATTTTATTTATCCTGCCGACTACAGCGAGGGAACGGGGCTTGATTTGACGGTCAAGCATATTATCCGCAAAATGGCGGTCTGCGATATTCTCGAAAGGGAGAACAGCCGCCAAAAGCGCGACATACAAACAAGGTGAGCCTATGAAAAAACCACTTGCCGACCGCTTTCGGCCGCAGTCGCTCGACGACATCGTCGGGCAGCGGCACCTCTTGGCGGAGGGCAAACCGCTGCGCAGGATAATCGAGAGCGGCGAGATACCCAACCTGATATTCTACGGCCCGTCGGGCGTCGGCAAAACGACGCTCGCCACTTATATAGCCAACAAAACCAACAAGACGCTGCGCAAGCTCAACGGCACCACTGCCTCCACCGCCGACATCAAGGAGATCGTGGCACAGCTCGGCACCTTTTCGGGCATAAACGGCATCTTGCTTTATCTGGATGAGATCCAGTATTTTAATAAAAAGCAGCAGCAAACCCTGCTCGAATACATCGAAAACGGCAGCATCACGCTGATCGCCTCCACCACCGAGAACCCGTATTTTTACGTTTACAACGCCATTCTCAGCCGCTCCACGGTTTTTGAATTCAAGTCGGTGGAGCCGGAGGAGGTCGAACGGGCGGTGTTTCGCGCGGCGCGTCTGTTGGAGGAGGAGCAGCAGATCACCATTGAGCTGAGCGAGTCCTGCGCAAAAAAAATAGCCGTCGGCTGCGGCGGCGACGTGCGCAAGGCGATGAACGCGGTGGAGCTGTCTGTGACGGCAGCCGAGCGCGACGGCGACAGGCGCATCGTCACAGAGGAGATCGTCAGCGCGCTGGTACAGCGGAGCGCCATGCGCTACGACCGCGACGGCGACGAGCACTATGACATCGTTTCGGCATATCAAAAGAGTATGCGCGGCAGCGACCCCGACGCGGCGCTGCATTACCTCGGCAGGCTGTTGGAGGCAGGCGATCTGCCCTCTGCGTGCCGCCGTCTGATGGTGTGTGCCTGCGAGGACGTGGGTCTGGCTTATCCGCAGATCATCCCGATCGTCAAGAGCTGTGTGGACATCGCGCAGGCAGTCGGCTTGCCGGAGGCGCGTATTCCGCTGGCGGACGCGGTGATTCTGGTTGCCACGGCGCCAAAGTCCAATTCGGGCGAACAGGCGATCGACCGCGCACTCGGCGACATTCGCCGCGGCAATGTGGGACCCATTCCGCGACAGCTCCAAAACAAGCATTACGACGGCGAGGACAACCCCAACAAGGGACAGCACTACCGCTATCCGCACGATTATCCCAACCACTACACGCCGCAGCAATACCTGCCCGATCTGATAAAGGACAGCGTCTACTACCACTACGGCGACAACAAGACCGAACAGGCATTCAAGGCATATTGGGACACTGTCAAGAAGAAAACAAAAGGGTGAGATACAGAACCAAATCCGTATCTCACCCTTATTCTATACATTATACAATTTTTGAAAAACTATTGCTGCTCACCGGCGTTGGTGATCCGGTAGCACAGGGTCATCAGGCTGTCGCTCAGATGGACATTCTCCACCACGACGTCCTTGTGCTTGGAGGTGATGTCAAAATGACTGAAATTCCAGTAGCTTTTGACGCCCTGCCGGTAGAGCCTTTCGAGCGAGTTTTCCACATTCTGCTTGGGGATGCAGAGTATTGCGGTGTCAACGCGGTGCGCACGGCAAAAGCTATCGAGCTCCGCTTCGTCCATGATCACCAGCTTGCCGATGCTGCGACCGATCTTTTCTTTGTCGGTGTCAAAGCAGCCGATCAGCTCAAAGCCCAGCTTGGGAAAATTGATGTAGCCTGCGACAGCCGTGCCAAAGTTGCCGGCGCCCAGCAATACCGCCTGATAGCGGTGGTTCAGTCCGAGGATGCGCCGGATCTCCAGCCGCAGCTGGCTGACGCTGTAGCCGTAGCCCTGCTGTCCAAAGCCGCCGAAGCAGTTGAGGTCTTGCCGCACCTGAGAGGCGGTCACATTCATGATCTGCGCCAGACGGTTGGAGGAGATACGCTCCACCTTTTGCTCGTCCAGCTCAGACAAAAAGCGGTAATATCTTGGCAGACGCCTGATAACCGACATGGATATGTCATTTTTAGACATTACGCACTTGCTCCTTCAAATTAGTATTGCGCTGCCAATCTCTCATTGATGGCTTCCAAAAATGCCTCGGTGTTGACCTTTTGCTTGTTGGGCAGGGAGGAGATGAGGTAGAGGTCGCCGGTCATCACGCCGTCCTCGATGGTTTGGATCGTCGCCTGCTCCAGCTTGTCGGCAAACGCCATCAGCTCGGGCAGCTTGTCCAGCTCGCCGCGCTTTCTGAGTGCGCCTGTCCAGGCAAAGATGGTCGCCACAGAGTTGGTGGAGGTCTCCTCGCCCTTGAGGTACTTGTAGTAGTGGCGCTGCACAGTGCCGTGCGCGGCTTCGTACTCATAGATGCCGTCGGGAGAGACCAGCACGCTTGTCATCATCGCCAACGAGCCGAACGCCGTGGCGATCATATCGCTCATCACGTCGCCGTCGTAGTTCTTGCAAGCCCACATATAGCCGCCCTCGCTGCGGATCACACGCGCAACGGCGTCGTCGATCAGGGTGTAGAAGAACTCGATGCCGGCTTCGTCAAACTTGTCCTTGTATTCGTTCTCAAAGATTTCGGCAAAAATATCCTTGAAGCGGTGGTCATAGATCTTGCTGATGGTGTCCTTGGTGGCAAACCAGACGTCGAGCTTTTGGTCGAGCGCATAGTTGAAGCAGCTGCGCGCAAAGGAAGAAATGCTTTTGTCGAGGTTGTGCATGCCCTGAATCACACCGTCGGTGGTAAAGTCAAAAATTGTGCTGCGCTCCTCGGTGCCGTCGGGCTTGGTGACGCAAAGCTCCGCCTTGCTGCCTGCCTGCACGCGCATTTCGGTGTTCTTGTAAACGTCGCCGTAGGCGTGACGCGCAATGCAGATGGGCTTTTTCCATGTGGGGATGTAGGGTGTGATGCCCTTGACGAGGATCGGGCTGCGGAACACGGTGCCGTCGAGGATCGCACGGATGGTGCCGTTGGGCGACTTCCACATGCTCTTGAGATCATATTCGGTCATGCGCGCCGCGTTGGGTGTGATGGTGGCGCACTTGACCGCCACGCCGTATTTTTTGGTGGCGTTGGCGCTGTCGATGGTCACCTGGTCGTCGGTGTCGTTGCGCATTTTGAGTCCGAGGTCGTAGTACTCGGTTTTCAGGTCAACATAGGGCGTGATCAAAATATCCTTGATCTGCTGCCAGATGACTCTTGTCATTTCGTCGCCGTCCATCTCAACGAGCGGCGTCAGCATTTTAATCTTTTCCATCAGCTGTTCTCCTTTGTATAATCGAGCAGTCCGCCCGCAATGATGATCGCTCTGGTTCTGTCGGACAGCTCACACTCCGCCTTAAAGGACTCGCCGTTGGTCTGATTGACAACGGTGATATCCTGCGCGGCTGCGATCTCCTCCTTGACGTGCGGCAGCGCCAGCATGTCGCCGAGCTTGATTTTGTCATAATCCGCCGCATCCTTAAAGGTGAGGGGCAGAATACCGGCGTTGATCAGGTTGCTCTTGTGGATGCGTGCAAAGCTCTTTACGAGCACCGCCTTGACGCCGAGATAGAGCGGCGCGAGCGCGGCATGCTCACGAGAGGAGCCCTGACCGTAGTTTTCGCCGCCGACGATGATGCTCTTGCCGAGCATTTTGGCACGCGACGGGAATTCCTTGTCGCAGACGGTGAAGCAGTGCTCGGAGATTTTCGGAATATTGGAGCGCAGCGGCAGAATCTTGGCGCCTGCGGGCATGATGTGGTCGGTGGTGATGTTGTCGCCGACCTTGAGCGAGCAGCTCGCCTCGATGGAATCGGTGAGCGGACTGGTCGCGGGATATTCCTTGATGTTGGGACCGCGCAGGATTTCTACACTGTCCATCTCCTCAACGGGAGCCGGGTCGATGACCATGTTGTCGTTGATAAGGAACTTTTCGGGCATCTCAATCTCAGCCGCAGCGCCGAGACATCTCGGGTCGGTAAAGACGCCTGCCAGCGCCGAAACAGCCGCGGTCTCGGGAGATACCAGATAGATCTGTCCGTCGGCGGTGCCGCTTCTGCCCTCAAAGTTGCGGTTGAAGGTGCGCAGCGAAACGCCCTTGCTGTTGGGCGACTGACCCATGCCGATGCAGGGACCGCAGGCGCTTTCGAGAATACGCGCACCTGCCGCGATCATGTCGCCGAGGGCGCCGTTGAGCGCGAGCATATTGAACACCTGCTTGCTGCCCGGGGCGATGGCGAGGGACACGTTGTCGGCGACCTTCTTGCCCTTGAGGATATGCGCCACGCGCATCATGTCAAGATAGCTGGAATTGGTGCAGGAGCCGATGCACACCTGATCCACGGTCTTGCCCTCGAGCTCCTTGATGGTCTTGATGTTGTCGGGAGAGTGGGGACAAGCCGCCAGCGGCTCCAGCGCGGAGAGGTCGATCTCGATCACCTCATCATACACAGCGTCGTCGTCCGCGCTCAGCTCGCGGTAATCCTCTTCTCTGTCCTGTGCCTTCAAAAAGGCTCTGGTGGTTTCGTCGGAAGGGAACACCGAGGTGGTGGCGCCCAGCTCGGCGCCCATGTTGGTGATGGTCGCTCTTTCGGGCACGCTCAGGGTCTTGACGCCCTCGCCGCCGTATTCCACGATCTTGCCGACGCCGCCCTTGACGCTCATCACGCGCAGCACGGCGAGAATGATGTCCTTTGCCGATACCCACGGAGAGAGCTTGCCGGTGAGGTTGACTCTGACCATCTTGGGCATGGTGATGTAGTAGGCGCCGCCTCCCATAGCGACAGCCACGTCCAAGCCGCCTGCGCCGATCGCCAGCATACCGATGCCGCCGCCGGTGGGGGTGTGGCTGTCGGAGCCGATCAGGGTCTTGCCGGGCTTGCCGAAGCGCTCCAGATGCACCTGATGGCAGATGCCGTTGCCGGGACGCGAAAAATAAATGCCGTGCTTTTTGCACACAGACTGAATAAAGCGGTGGTCGTCGGCATTCTCAAAGCCTGTTTGCAGGGTGTTGTGGTCGATATAGGCGACGCTCTTCTCGGTCTTGACGCGCGGAATGCCCATCGCCTCATACTCGATATACGCCATTGTGCCTGTCGCGTCCTGCGTCAGCGTCTGGTCGATCTTCAGACCGATGTCGCTGCCGACGGTCATTTCGCCGGACACAAGGTGCTCTTTAATGATTTTTTGCGCAATTGTGTATCCCATGTAGAATCCTCCAATTTTCATATTTATGTCAATTATATAACAATCTGCGGTCGTTGTAAAGTAAAATTTCTGTTATCTGCACCAAAAACCGGTTTTTGGGGTTCAAATTCTCGCCTATAATTCCAAATCAGAATAATAGCGGATAAAAATATTAAAAAAACAAATTGCAATTGTCGCTGTGTGGTGCTATAATAAAAAGATAGAATCTATGAGGAAGCGAGAACGATTATGGACGTTAGAGAAAATCTGAGAAATATCGCGATTATCGCCCACGTTGACCACGGCAAGACCACACTGGTTGACCAGCTGCTGCGTCAGAGCGGCATATTCCGCGAGAACGAAGCGGTGGAGGAGCGCGTGATGGATTCCAATGATCTGGAGCGCGAGCGCGGCATCACCATTTTGTCAAAGCCCACCGCCGTTATGTACAACAATATCAAAATCAACATCGTAGACACGCCCGGACACGCCGACTTCGGCGGCGAGGTGGAGCGTATTTTGCAGCTTGTTGACGGCGTCGTGCTGCTGGTCGATGCGTTTGAGGGCTGCATGCCGCAGACGCGCTTTGTGCTCAAAAAGGCGCTGGCACTCGGCAAAAAGCCGCTGGTCGTCCTCAACAAGATCGACCGTCCGGGAGCCAGACCCGAGGAGGTCGTGGACGAGGTGCTCGATTTGTTCATCGAGCTGGGAGCCGACGAAGAACAGCTTGATTTCCCCGTCATCTATGCCTCCGCACGCGATGGCTACGCCACCGACGACTACCACCAAAACGGCACCGACATGCAGCCGCTCTTTGAGGCGATCGTCAATGAGATCCCCGCTCCCAAGGGCGACTTTGACGGCGGTTTGCAGATCCTGATCTCCAATATCGACGCGGACAACTTTGTCGGCAGGATCGGCGTGGGACGCGTGGAGCGCGGCAGGGTCAAGAACGGTCAGTCCGTCACTCTCTGCCACACCGACGGCACCACCAAGATCGTGCGCATCGGCAAGCTCTATCAGTTTGAGGGACTCAAGCGCATCGAGTGCGAAGAAGCCACCGTCGGCGACATCGTCTGCATCAGCGGCGTGCAGGACATCAACATCGGCGAGACGCTCTGCTCCAACGACTGTGTGGAGCCGCTGCCCTTTGTCAAGATCGACGAGCCGACCGTCACGATGAATTTTATCGTCAACAACTCCCCGTTCGCCGGCAGAGAGGGCAAATACGTCACCTCGCGCAACATCCGCGACCGTCTGTTCAAGGAAACCGAGACCAACATCGCCCTGCGCGTGGAGGAAACCGACAGCGCCGACACCTTTAAGGTATCGGGCCGCGGCGAGCTCCATCTTTCTATTCTGATAGAAACCATGCGCCGGCAGAATTTTGAATTCCAGGTATCGCGTCCCGAGGTCATCACCAAGACCATCGACGGCAAGCTCTGCGAGCCGATGGAATATCTGATCGTCGAGGTGCCCGACTCCTATGTGGGCGCGGTCATGGAAAAGCTCGGCGCACGCAAGGCGGAGCTGATCAATATGGGCACGCGCGACGGCGGCGTGACGCATATCGAATTCCGTATTCCGGCGAGAGGTCTGATGGGCTACCGTCCCGAATTTCTCACCGACACCAACGGCAACGGCATCATGAACCATGTCTTTGACGGCTACGAGCCGTTCAAGGGCGAGATCGTCACCCGTCACCAAGGGTCGCTGATTGCCTTTGAAACCGGCGATTCCGTCACCTACGGTCTGTACGCGGCGCAGGAACGCGGCAGACTCTTTATCGGCGCAGGCGTGCCGGTCTATGAGGGCATGATCGTCGGCGCAAGCCCCAAGTCGGAGGACATCACCGTCAACGTCTGCAAGAAAAAGCATATCACCAACACCCGTGCGTCCGGCTCCGACGACGCGCTCAAGCTCACGCCGCCGACAATTATGTCGCTGGAGCAGTGTCTGGAATTTATCGCGGACGACGAGCTGGTGGAGGTCACACCCGAAAATATCCGCATGCGCAAGCGCATCCTCTCCAAGGAACAGCGCATGAAGCAGGCGTTCAGAAAGAAACAATCATAAAAGAGGTAATATGAAAGCGATCATACAGCGAGTTTCCGGCGCCGCCGTTGCCGTAGACGGAAAAACCGTCGGCGAGGTGAGCAAGGGATTTTTGATACTGCTCGGCGTGGCGCAGGGAGACGACGAAAAGGAAGCGCAGGTGCTCGCGGATAAAATCAGCGGACTGCGCGTCTTTACCGACCCCAACGACAAAATGAATCTGGCGCTCGCCGACATCGACGGCGAGGTGCTGGTCATCTCCAATTTCACCCTTTGCGCCGACTGCTCTCACGGCAGACGCCCGAGCTTTATCGGCGCGGCACGACCCGAAACAGCCGAGCCGCTCTACCGGTATTTTTGCGAGAGACTGCGGCAGAACGGCGTCAAAAAAGTGGCGCAGGGCGTCTTCGGCGCTGACATGCAGGTAAGCCTTGTCAACGACGGTCCCGTCACCATTGATATTGATTCAAAGGATTTGAAGCGATGATAAACATACAGATCTATCCCGTAACCATGCTCGGCACCAACTGCTGCTATCTGGTGGACGAAGCGACCGTCACATCGGCTGTCAGCGACCCGGGCGCACGCTCCGCCGCACTCGAAAAGCAGATCGACGCGGACGGCGGCAAGCTTGCGTATGTGCTGCTGACCCACGGTCACTACGACCACATCTGCTACGCCAAGCAGCTCGCCGACAAATACAACGCCAAAATCGTCACCGGCAGGCTCAACGCGCCGTTTTTGCGCGACGGCCATCTCAACGGAACGCGCAACCACGGCATTCCGTTCACGCCTTTTGAGGCGGACATGCTGCTCGATGACGGCGACACCTTTATGCTCGGCAATACCGAGATCACCTACCTTTCCACACCCGGTCACACCGCCGGCTGCGGCATCTTTCTCTTTGAGAACGTCATGCTGGCAGGCGACCTGATCTTTGAGGAATCCTACGGCAGGACCGACCTGCCCACCGGCGACGACCGCCAAATGGTGCAGTCCCTCAAGCGCGTCAAGGAGCTAAAGGGCGACTACCACATCATCCCCGGTCACGGTCCGCTCACCACGCTCGGTCACGAGAGACTGTACAATCCGCTGATGGGACGGCTGTAGCATGAACGTCTATATCAAAAACAACACCTTTTGGTTTGAGGTCGAGAACCTGACGCGGCTGTTTTTTCCAAATGAAAAAATCTCGGTTTTTAAGGAATTTTCAGCGGTGCAGGCGCCGTATATTTATACAGAGCTGGGCGACACGATCACCGTCCGCGTCAAAATCGGCGACTTTTTGCGTGAATCACACGCCGCCGCTTTGGCTTCGAACGGGGAGAATGAGCTGCAGACCGTTCGCCTGCTCTACCGCATTTTGGCGGAATACAGCGGTGTGGAGCAGCCTTGGGGTCTGCTGACCGGCGTGCGCCCCATCAAGCTTTTGCGCAAGCTTGACCGCACCGTCGGCAAGGAAGCGGCAAAGCAAAAATTCCTGCACGATTATTTTGTCAGCGAAGAAAAGACCGCGCTCGCCCTGCAAACCGAAGCGCACGAGCAGCGCATCATCGAACAGTCGCATCCCGATTCGTTCAGCCTGTATGTGGGCATCCCGTTTTGTCCGTCGCGGTGCAGCTACTGCTCCTTTGTGATGGCGTCGGTCGAGCGCGCCCAAAAGCTGATCGCGCCGTATGTTGACCTGCTGTGCGAGGAGCTGAAAGTGACCGCGCAGATCGCAAACGACTGCGGTCTGCGGCTCGAGAGCGTCTACTTCGGCGGCGGCACGCCCACCACCCTGAGCGCCGAACAGCTCGACCGCGTGCTCGGCACCGTCAACCGCTGCTTTGATTTGTCGCGCTGCCATGAATTCACGGTGGAGGCAGGCAGACCCGACACCGTGACGGCGGAGAAGCTTTTTGCTTTAAAAGAAAATAACGTTGACAGGATCAGCATCAATCCGCAGACGCTCAGCGACAGCGTGCTGTGCGCCATCGGCAGAAAACACACCGCCGAACAGTTTTTGGAGGCGTTTGCGCTGGCACGGCGCTGCGGCTTTGAGAACATCAACACCGATTTGATCGCCGGACTGCCCACCGACACGCCGGAGAGCTTTTGCCGTTCGCTCGACACGGTGCTCGGTCTGAACGCCGAGAGCATCACCGTGCACACGCTCTGCATGAAGCGTGCCGCCAACCTCACCACCGAGGGCAAGACGCTCAACAGGGAAGAGGCGCTGGCAGCGCGGCAGATGGTCGCCTATGCGCGCGAACGGCTGACGGCGAACGATTACATCCCGTACTACCTCTACCGCCAGACGCGCATGGTCGGCAACCTCGAGAACGTCGGCTGGTCAAAGCCCGGCTGCGAGAGCTATTACAACGTCTATGTCATGGACGAGACCCACACCATCCTCGCCTGCGGCTGCGGCGGCGTGAGCAAGCTGCGCGACCAAAGCAGCGATTATTTGGAGCGGATTTTCAATTTTAAGTATCCGTATGAATATATAGACAGATTTGATGAAATGCTCAATAGAAAAGCCCAAATTTCACGGTTTTATGGTAAAAAGACGGTTGATTATTCAGCCGAATAGTGGTATAATATTGAGCAAATACTTCGGGTTTTTCATCCGGAAAAAAGAAAGGTGAGACCAATGAAAAATTTTGACACACTCTTCGGCGACGTGAGAGAAAATGCCATGGCGGCTGCATCGGCTGTTTCCAAGCAGGCTGTAAAATTCTATGACGCCTCCAAGCACAGGATCTCCGCTGAGGGCATCAAGCGCAGTATCGTCAAAAAGCTGATTGTGCTCGGCAAGCTGACCTATAAGGCTACCACACAGGATGTTGACCTCTCCGGGGATATTGCCAAAACCGTTGAGGAGATCACCGAGCTGAAGCAGAGCCTTGCGCTGGTAAACGCGCATATCGCCTCTATCAAGAACCAGAAGATTTGCCCCGCCTGTGAAAACGCCGTTCCGCAGTACTCTGTTTTCTGCAACATCTGCGGTCACAAGTTTGAGACGGAGGAGCCGGTCGCCGCGGAAGAATCACCTGCAGAGGAAGCTGTTGCCGTAACGGAAAACGAAGTCGTGACGGTCGCGGAGGAAGCGGCTGCCGTGACTGCCGAAGCAGATGAAGAAGAGACGCCTGCGGAGGCCGAAAAGGCGGCGAATGCCGAAGCCGACGAAGCAGCAGAAAAAGAATGATCCCAAATCAGTAGTATAACGATAGCAACAACAGGGGCGGCATTTGTGCGCCCCTGTTGCGCGGATAATCGCTTTTTATACAAATACAATCCTTTTTGACACTGATAGGTGGTATAATTTGAGAAAAACATACAACGCGGTCAAAAACTTTGAGCAGGACGTTTCTTCCTCCTTTATCAAAGGCGCCGCCATTCTGACGATCAGCATGGTCATCGTTAAGGTGTTCGGACTCCTTAACAAGATCATTCTCGTTCGCATTTTAACCAACTACGGCATCGAAGGCATGGCTTCCTTCGGCATGGGTCTTTACGCCAACGCCTATGAGCTCTTTGTCGTTATCTTCACGGTCGCCACCGGCGGTCTGCCCATCGCGATCTCGCGCTTGGTGTCCGAAAACATGACCAAAAAACGTTACAAGGATGTGCGGCAGATCCACAATATCTCCGTTCCGTTCTTCACGATCCTCGGCTTGGTCTGCTTTTTGATCATCGTCGGCTCCAGCGTGCCCTACACATATTTTGTCATCAAATCGCGCTACGCCGTCTACGGCATGGTCGCTCTGGCGCCCACGGTCTTTTTCGGCTGCCTCGCCTCCGCCTACCGCGGCTACTATGAGGGTCAGCGCAACATGACGCCGACCGCCGTCTCCGAGATCATCGAGGCGGTCGTCAAGCTGGTCGTCGGCTCGCTGCTCGCCTACGGTATCCTGGTTTGGGGCATGGAATCCAACGCCGCCACCCACTCGTTTTTGTGGATGCATTTTGCCAATGCGGAAGAAGCCAACCACACCATTCTGGCGTTCTCCGTCGCCGGCGCGATCATCGGCATCTCGCTGAGCAGCATGCTGTCCTGGCTCTATTACTTCCTGAAATTCAAGCTCCAGGGCGACGGCATTCCCAAGGAATATTACGAAAACTCCGTTGAAGCCCGCCAAAAGCGCGAGACCTTTATGACGATCATCAAGACGGCGCTGCCCATCGCAGCAGGCACGCTGGTCATGAGTCTCGGCTCATGGGTCGATTCAATCATCATACAAAACGTGCTGCTGAACCTCGCGCAGACCCACGAGCAGGAGCTGATGGCGCAGTACCATATGTTCTATCCGCCGGATGCGTTCCACGGCAAGCACATCACCATCCACACCAATCTCTGGGGCTGCTACTCCAACGCGCTGACGCTGATGCAGCTCGTCACTGCGGTCACACAGGTGTTCGGCTCCTCGGCGATGCCCAACGTCACCAGCGCATGGACAAAGGGAGACAAGCGCGAGCTGCGCACCTCGATCAATACCGTCCTCAAAATGACGATGATGTTCACCCTGCCCATGTCCTTCGGTCTGTGCGTGCTGGCACATCCGGTCATGGAGCTTGTCTACGGCAGGAGTCCGGAGATCGTGCAGATCGGCGGCAACGTGCTCACCGTCATGGGCGTCACCACGATATTCACGGCGATCATCACCCCGATATGCTCCATGATAAACGGTATCGGCAAGGTCAAGATCCCGATGATCCTCTACACCCTCTGCATGCTGGTCAAGGTGGGGACCTCTTGGATCTTCGTCAGCATCCCGGCGATCAACATTCAGGGCGCTACCGCCGGCTCGCTGGTCTCCTACGCACTGATCTGCATCATCGGCATGTTCCTGCTGGTGAAATACAGCGGCGTCATGCCAGACTTTTTCAGCACGACCGTCAAGCCCCTGATTGCGTCCGTCTGCTGCGCCTTGGGCGCGCTGGGCGCTTATCATCTGCTGTCGCACAACTTCACCGCCACGGCGGTATGCCTGAGCATTTTTGTTGCGGTCGCGGTGACAGGCGTGATCATCTTTATCGGTCATATCCTCGCAGGCACCACGCCCGTGGGACGGCATTTTACCGAAGAAAAATACAGCATAAACCGCCTGTTTTCGGCGCTTGCGGGCGCAGCGGTCGGCATCGGCGCAGGCTTTTTGACCTTTCGTCTGGTCGGCATGCTGCCGCCGGGATTCTTCAGCCGTATATCGACTGTTTTTGCGATCCTGTTCGCGGTGGTCGTTTATGGTGCAGTTTTACTAATAATTCGCACCTTTAGTATCGAAGAAGTCAAATTTCTTCCAAAAGGTGAAAAAATTGCAAAAACACTTGAAAAATTCCACCTGATTGGGTAAAATAATATGCGGCGCTAAACAACAAAACAGGAGATAAACAAGCAATGGAATACCCGCAAAAAGAAAGATACGATTTTAATGATCTGATTGAAATTGTCAAGATCCTGCGCGCACCCGGCGGATGTCCGTGGGACATGGCGCAGACACATGAATCCATTCGCTCCAACTTTATCGAAGAAACCTATGAAGCGATCGAAGCCATCGACACAAAGGACACCGAACTGCTCAAGGAGGAGCTGGGCGACGTGCTGCTGCAGGTGGCGCTCCACTCCGAAATGGAGCGTGAGGCAGGCTCCTTTGATATGAACGACGTGTGCGACGGCATCTGCAAAAAGCTGATCATCCGTCATCCGCACGTGTTCGGCGACAAATCGGCTGACAACGAAAAAGAGGCGCTGCAAAACTGGAATGCGGTCAAAATGCAGACCAAGCATCAAAAGACCCAGACCGAAGCCATGCAGAGCATTTCGAGAGCGCTGCCGTCTTTGATGCGCAGTGAGAAGATCCAGCGCAAAGCGGCAAAGGTCGGCTTTGACTGGGAAAATGTGTACGGCGCGCTTGACAAGCTCTCCGAGGAGATCAGTGAGCTAAAGGTCGCTATCACACACAGCACCATCGAGAACCAAACAGAGGAGCTGGGCGACGTGCTCTTTTCGGTCGTTAACGTTTCCCGTTTTCTCGGTGTGGACAGCGAAAAGGCACTTTATCAGACTTGTGACAAATTTATCAACCGTTTTTCGATGGTCGAGCAGCTGGCGCTGGAGCGCGGTATCGACATGAAAAACGCCGATATGAGCGTACTTGATTCCCTTTGGGAGGAAGTTAAGATAAAACTAAAGAATAATTAATGGAGGTTTTTTCAACATGAAAAAGACAGATTTAATTGATGTTATTAAAGAAAATGTCGGCATTTCCAAAAAAGACGCCGAGAAGGCTCTGACCGTTGCTCTCGACGCGATCATAAATGCTGTTGCGGCAGGCGATAAAGTTCAGCTCACAGGCTTTGGCACCTTTGAACAGCGCCAGAGAAACGCAAGAACCGGCGTAGACCCCAGAACCGGCAACTCCATTGACATTCCGGCTTCCAAGGTTCCTGCTTTCAAGGCGGGCAAAGCGTTCAAGGACATTGTCAACAAGTAATGAACCACTGATGAAAGAGCCGCTTGCAGGCTCTTTTTTCACTTTTGAAAGCATTTTGAAAGGACTTTTCTGATGAGATTAGACAAATATTTGAAGGTGTCGCGCCTGATCAAGCGCCGCACTGTTGCCAACGAAGCGTGCGACGCCGGCAAGGTCACGGTCAACGGAAAGATCGCACGCGCCTCCTATGATGTGAAGGTCGGCGATATTCTCGAGATCACGCTCGGCGCGCGCAGCGTCCGGGTAAGGGTGACAGAGGTCAAAGAGACCGTCCGCAAGGAGGACGCGGCGACCATGTACACCTCGGTATAGGATAGCAAAAGGACAGGCATTTTTCGCCCGGCTTCTCCGTATATATTACCGTAACAATATACGGAGGTCATCTTATGAGCGAATCACCGAGCAGGAAAAAGCACACTCTCATGCTGGACGACCGCAAACGGCTGGTGCTGACCGGCGCCGAGGATGTGAGCGGTTTTAACGAGGAGACCATCGCGGTCAAAACCTCGGCAGGCAACCTGATGATAAAGGGCAGCGGTCTGCATATCGACCGGCTGAATCTCGAAACGGGCGACGTCACCGTGGACGGCGCCGTCAACTCGCTGCAATACAGCGGAAGCGACGGCTCGCGCTCGCGGTTCTCCAAGCTGTTCCGGTAGGGGAAGATCGTGGAGCTGACAGTGGCGCAGCAGTCGGTCGCCTTTGGCTGTTCCGTCCTCATGGGGATCGGCCTCGGCGTCATCTACGGACTGCTCAAGCTTTGGAGGACCGCCTTTTGCCCCGGCAGGCTCGCTGTCGTCCTCTCGGACAGCTGCTTTATGCTCTTGTGGGCACTGGCGATATTCTGCTTTTCGCTGGCATATCTGTCGGGCTACGTCCGCTTTTATGTCGCGGCAGGCAGCTTATCGGGGATCGTGCTCTACCGGTTGACGATAGGGCGCGTGCTGTTTCGGATATACAGCCCTATTATTCGAATAACGAAAAAAGCTATTCAAAAAATTTGCGAAAAAATAAAAATATTTGCGAAATACCTATTGAAAATTGCCTGCAAGTTATTGTATAATATAGGCAGTGGGTTAGCATATCTGAAGAAAAACCGCAATATACGATCGAATCATGAAAAAAGGAATTTGAATGATAAGAAAAAAAAGAAACTCCCGAAAAAAAACGGCGGCGCCGTCAACAAGTGCCGCCAATGCAGCCGCAGGCGTTGAAGAGACCGCCGTGGAGCAGGGACCGAAGGTTATTGACAATCCACGGAAAAAACGCAGACTGCGCTATGTTTTGCTTTATATCGCGGCGATCGGCTTTGTATTCTACGCTGTGATCACCATCATCAACCAGAATGTAAAAATTGCCGAAAAGCGGGCAGAGCTAAGTGAATTGCAGCAGCATATCAATGTTGTTGAGATAGAATCCGATTATCTCCAAAAGGTTCAGAACTATGAGGGCGATGAACTGGCGGAGTATATGGAAAAAATCGCCAAGGAGGACCTTGGCTACGTCAGCGAGGGTGAACGCATTTTCATCAATGTCGCAGGCGACTAAACGGCAAAAGAACATACTGCAAAGGTATTGAGGGGAAATTAAAATTTATGGCAATTGAGGTCGGAGCTATTTTAGAAGGAAAGGTTTCCGGAATTACAAAATTCGGTGCGTTTATCGACTTGCCGGAATCCAAAACGGGCATGGTGCATATTTCTGAGGTCGCACCTACCTTCATCACGGAGATCAGCGATTATGTCAAGGTCGGTCAGATCGTCAAGGTGAAGGTGCTCGCTGTCAACGATGGTAAAATCAGCCTGTCCCTGAAGCAGGCACTGCCCAGAGAACAGCAAAAAAAGCCGCAAAAGCAAAAACAGCAGCAGCGCAGCCAAAACCGCCAGCCCTACAAGCCTGCGCCGCCGGTCAAGTCGCCTGGTGACTACGAGTGGCAGAGCTCGCGCAAGGCGTCGCCCTCCAGCTTTGAGGACATGATGTCGCGCTTCAAGCAGACCAGCGAGGACAAAATCTCCGACTTAAAGCGCGGTGAGAGCCGCGGCTACAGCCGTCGCGGCAACGGCAACGGAAGAAGATAGCTTCCGCACTCTGCACCCTACGCCGCCGCATGCCGGCGCGTACCATATTCGAATGCAAAAACACAACGCGCAGGGTCACTGCGCGGCTGAAGGAGGTTTATGATGACGATTACCTACACAGCCAGAAAGGTCACATTACGGGATAATTTTAAGGAGCGCGTGGAGAAAAAGCTCGCCAAGTTCCAAAAGATTTTTTCCGACAAGGCGGAAGCCCATGTGGTGGTGACGGTGGAAAAGAACCGTCAGACGGTGGAGATCACCATCCGCGACAACAAGATGATTTATCGCGCCGAGAGCACCATGTCCGAGATGAACGACGCGCTCGACCGCGTGGTTGACATTTTGATGCGCCAGATCCGCAAGAACAAAACGCGTCTCGAAAAGCGCGTCAAGGCAGGCAGCATCGACGCACTCACCGCAGATATGCCTGCACAGGAGGAGCCTGAGGAGGAGTATCAGGTCGTCCGCAAAAAGCAGGTAATGCTCAAGCCCATCAACGTGGAAGAAGCGATCCTCGAAATGAACATGATCAACCACGACTTCTTCATGTTCATCAACGCCGAGACCGACGAGATGAACGTCGTCTACAGACGCGCCAACGGCAACTACGGTGTGCTGGAGCCGACAAAGGACTGACAACGAATAAACACAGGGAAGGGTATCGGTTATCCGATACCCTCTGTTTTTGGAGGAACTATGAAAATGACCTTTTGCGCGCCCTGCATTTTCGGCTTGGAGGGCTACTGCGCCAACGAATTCCGCTTTTTGGGGCTTAACAATGTCCGCGCCGAAAACGGCAGGGTGCTGTTTGACGGCGATTTTTCCGCCATGGCGCGCGCCAACATCAACGCGCACTATGCCGAACGCATTCAGATTTTGCTCGGCGAGTTTCGCGCCGTCAGCTTTGAGGAGCTTTTCAACCGTGTAAAGGCGTTGAACTGGGCGGATTTTATCGGTCCCAACGACGCGTTTCCTGTCAAGGGCAGCTGCCTGAAATCACAGCTGATGAGCATGACCGACTGCCAAAAAATCATCAAAAAGGCGGTCGTCAACAGCCTTTCGGCGCGTTATATGCTCTCTTGGTTCGAGGAGACGGGCGCGGTGCACCAGATCCAGTTTTTGGTGATGAACGACCGCGTGAGCATGCTGCTCGACACCACCGGCGCCGGACTGCACAAGCGCGGCTACCGCGCACAGGCAAACGACGCGCCGCTCAAGGAGACGCTGGCGGCGGCGATGGTGGAGATGTCCGGCGTGCGGCGCAACCATTTTGTCGTTGACCCGATGTGCGGCAGCGGCACCATTTTGATCGAAGCCGCCATGAAGGCGCTCAAAATCGCACCGGGACTGACGCGCCGTTTTGCCGCTGAGGAATGGGGCTGCGTGCCGGACGGCGTTTTTGAAGCCGAGCGGGAAGCGGCGCGTGCCAAGATCGACCGGGACTGTCCGTTTCGTGCAGAGGGCTATGATATCGACGAAGCCGCGCTTGCGATCGCCGAGCACAACGCAGAGGTGGCAGGCGTAGGCGACCGCATCACCTTTCAAAAACGCGACATACGCGATTTTGCGGTACCGGAGGGTTACTGCACGGTCATCACCAATCCGCCCTACGGCGAGCGGCTGCTCGATCTGAACACCGCCGAGGCGCTCTATGCCGTGATGGGACAGCGCTTCAAGCATGAAAAGGGCAAGCGCTACACCGTAATCACGCCCGACGACGATTTTGAAAAGATCTTCGGCAGAAAGGCGGACAAGCGACGCAAGACCTATAACGGTATGCTGAAATGTCAGATCTATCAATTTTTCAAATAAACACTTGACAAATTTATCTGTTCGTACTAAACTATAAAGCGAAGCAGGGGAGTCCGTCCAAGCGGACTGAGAGTAGGCTGTTTGCCTTGACCCTTACACCTGATGCGGATCATGCCGACGTAGGAAGCTGTCATAGTTTCGTAAAAAAGCGTTGCGTTTTCCGCAGCGCTTTAATTTTTTTAGGAGATGTTTTTATGAACGCAAGCGTTGCGATCCAAACCCTTCCCGAAGCCAAAAACGACGAAGAGCTCATCCGCATCGTGGATGAGGTGATCGCCTATATCAAAAGCACCGGACTAAAGTGCTATGTGGGTCCCTTTGAAACCGCTATCGAGGGCGACTATGATGAGCTGATGGACATCGTCAAGGAGTGCCAGCACATCGCCATTCGCGCAGGCGCGCCTTCCGTGCTCGCCTACATCAAGGTCGATTACCGTCCGGAGGGAGATGTGCTGACGATTGAAAGAAAAGTTACGAAGCACCATCAATAAGGTTCTGCCGCCGCTCGCCGCACTGCTGCTCATTTTTTTGGCATGGTACTGCATCTGCGCCTTTGGCAGCGTACCCAAGTATATGCTGCCCTCGCCGGGCGATGTGCTCGCCGCCTTTCAAAAGGATTGGCAGCTCATGCTCTCGCATGCGCGCGTCACGCTGGCGGAGACCTTTATCGGCTTGTTTTTCGGCATACTGACGGGCTTTTTGATGGCGGTCATCATGGACAAAATCAGCCTTGTCCGCAAAATGCTCTATCCGCTGATTGTCATCAGCCAGACCATTCCCACCATCGCCATCGCGCCGCTGCTCGTTATCTGGCTGGGCTATCAAATGCTGCCCAAGATTATTCTGATTGTGCTGGTCGTGTTCTTTCCGATAGCCATCAGCCTGCTGGAGGGCTTTGCGTCGGTGGACGCGGACACGGTCAACCTGATGCGGACAATGGGCGCGTCCGATATACAGATTTTTCGTTATGTCAAGCTGCCAAATTCGCTGGGACAGTTCTTTTCAAGCCTGAAAATCTCGGTAAGCTATGCGGTCGTCAGCGCGGTCGTCTCCGAATGGATCGGCGGCACCGAGGGCCTCGGCTGCTACATGACAAGGGTGCGCAAATCCTTTTCGTCCGACAAAATGTTTGCGGTCATCATTTTGATTTCCGTACTGAGTCTGCTATTAATATGGCTCACGCATATCATTCAGCACGCGTGCATGCCGTGGGATAAAATTAATCAAAAAAGGAGAAACCAATGAAAAAAAGACTTTCAGCTGTTCTGCTTGCCTGTGCGCTCCTGTTGGGCGTTGCGGCAGGCTGCGCGGCAAATAACCAAAAAAGCGAGACCAAGAGCGAGGCGGCCGGTGAATCCGCAACCAAGGATTCACCGGCAACCGCCGATTCCTCCGACAAAACAAAGATCACCTTTGTGCTCGACTGGACGCCCAACACCAACCACACCGGTCTGTATGTCGCACAGGATAAGGGCTATTTTGACGACGCCGGTCTGGAGGTAGAGATCGTGCAGCCGCCCGAGGACGGCGCCGAAATGCTGGTAGGCTCCGGCAAGGCACAGTTCGGCGTTTCGTTCCAGGACAGCATGCTGCCTGCCGTCGCAGGCGAGGGCAAGGTGCCGATCGAGGCGGTCGCCGCGCTGGTACAGCACAACACCTCCGGCATCATTTCGCTCAAGGGCAACGGCATGGACAAGCCCAAGGGCATGGAGGGCAAAACCTACGCCACCTGGGATCTGCCGATCGAAAAGGCGACCCTCAAAACCGTGGTGGAAAAGGACGGCGGCGACTTCTCCAAGGTCAAGCTGATCCCCTCTACCGTCACCGACGAGGTCTCCGCCCTGCAAAGCAAGCAGGTGGACGCTATCTGGGTGTTCTACGGCTGGGCAGGCGTTGCCACCGAGGTCGCCGGACTCGAGACCGACTATTTCGCCTTCAAGGACATCGACCCTGTATTTGACTACTATACGCCCGTCGTCGTCGGCAATATCGACTGGATGCAGCAAAACGCCACCCAGACCATGCGCTTCCTCAGCGCCCTGAAAAAAGGCTATGAGTTTGCCATCGACCATCCCGACGAGGCTGCCGACATCCTCTTAAAGGCTGCGCCGGAGCTCGACAGCACACTGGTCAAGGCGAGCCAGCAGTATCTTTCCAAGGAATACAAGGCGGACGTCGAGAAGTGGGGCTACATGGATCCCGAGCGTTGGAACGCCTTCTATAACTGGATCAACGACAACGATTTGTTTGAGAAAAAAATCGCCGAGAACACCGGCTTTACCAACGATTATCTGGTGTAAGCATGCACGCGCTCGACATTCAAAGCGTCAGCTTTTCCTATGACGGAAAAACCAATATTCTCGAAAACCTCAACCTCACGCTGCATGAGGGAGAGCTGATTTGTCTGCTCGGCGTGAGCGGCGGCGGCAAGACCACGCTGTTCAACGTCATTGCGGGACTGAACCGTCCGCAAACGGGCAAGGTGCTCCTCGGCGGAGAGGACATCACGGGTCAGTCCGGCAAAATCAGCTACATGCTCCAAAAGGATATGCTCCTGCCGTTTCGCACGGTAGAGGACAACGTGGCGCTGCCGCTGATCATCAAGGGCGTGAAGAAAAAAGAGGCGCGGCAAATCGTCGGCAGGCACTTTGCCGCCTTTGGCATCGACGGCACGCAAAAGCGCTATCCGGCGGAGCTTTCGGGAGGTATGCGCCAGCGCGCGGCACTGCTGCGCACCTATATGTTCGGCGGCTCGGTCGCGCTGCTCGACGAACCGTTCAGCGCGCTCGACACCCTGACAAAGAGCGAGATGCACCGCTGGTACCTCGATGTGATGGACGAGATCAAGCTGTCCACCATCTTCATCACCCATGATGTGGACGAGGCGATCTTGCTCTCCGATCGCATTTGTCTGCTGCGCGGCAGACCCGGCACCATCATCGACGAGATCGTGATCAGGGAGCCAAAGCCGCGGCGCAGAGATTTTAATCTCACCGAGGAGTTTTTGCAGTATAAAAAACAGATTATTTCCAAATTACAGTAATACATGGACAGGCAAGGGCACGCTTCGGCGTGTCTTTGTCTTTTTGCGCGATTGTGCACGAATACCAAATCCCGATTATTAGCTTTTAAAATAAAATGTGGCTTTTAGGGTTTACAAACGCTATATATTGTGGTAAAATGGTATTTGTAAAAATATGCAAACAAATATTTGATTACGGAGGACATTATGGAAGCTTACAAAAAGGAATTTATTGAATTCATGGTAGACTGCAACGTGCTGAAATTCGGTGATTTTGTCACCAAGAGCGGCAGAAAAACACCGTTCTTTGTCAACACCGGCTTTTATCGCACCGGCGCGCAGCTCAGACGTCTGGGCGCTTATTATGCCGAGGCGATCAGGGACAAGTTCGGTCTTGACTTTGATGTGCTGTTCGGCCCCGCCTACAAGGGCATCCCGCTTTCGGTCGCGGCTACCATTGCCATCAGCGAAAAATACGGCGCCGACATCCGCTACTGCTCCAACCGCAAGGAGGTCAAGGATCACGGCGACAAGGGCATTTTGCTTGGCAGCCCGATCAACGACGGCGACAAGGTCGTGATCATTGAGGACGTCACCACCGCCGGCACCTCTATCGAGGAGACGCTCCCCATCATCAAGGCGCAGGGCGATGTGACGCCGGTGGGCTTGGTCGTGTCCGTTGACCGCATGGAGCGCGGCAAGGGCGAGAAGAGCGCCTTGGCTGAGATCGAGGAGAAATACGGTCTGCAAACCACCGCGATTGTCACCATGGCGGAGGTCGTGGAGCACCTCTATAACAGAGAATACAAGGGCAAGGTGATCATCGACGATACGCTCAAGGCGGCTATCGACGCTTATTACGAACAATACGGCGTAAAATAATGGCGGACAAACAGGAAAAGGAAAAGAATCTGCATGCCGGACACCGCCAGCGCATGAAACAGCGGTTTATAGATTATGGATTTCAGGGAATGCAGCAGCATGAGATCTTGGAGATACTGCTGTATTATGCGATCCCGCGAAAGGACACCAATCCGCTGGCGCACCGACTGCTGGATCGCTACGGCTCGTTTGCCAAGGTGTGCGATTCACCTGTTGACGAGCTGCAAAGGAATTTCGGTATGAGCGAATCCGCCGCTGTCCTGCTGAAAATGATACCCGAGCTGGCACGCACTTATTCCGAAACCAAAACACTGGTCGACCATATTAACATGAAAAACGCGCCGGAAATACTCCGAAAAAAGTTCATCGGCGCCACGATCGAAAAGTCGGCGATCGCGCTGGCGGATTCCAATGACAGGCTGATCCTGTGCGAGATCATCGCCGAGGGCTCTGTTTCCGCCACCGAATCGCCGATACGGAAGATCGTGGATCTGGCGCTGCGCCACAACGCAAAATATGTGTATCTGGCACACAATCACCCGAGTGAGATGTGCGTTCCCTCGCGGCAGGACGTCGAGACCACGCACATGATCTCCGTCACGCTGGACGGTATCGGCGTGATACTGGTCGATCACTTGGTCATCACCTCAAACGATTATTTTTCTATCCGTTCACACAAACAGCTTTCCAAGGTTTTTGTCAACAAACGTTATGAAATTTAAGATCCATTCCAAATATCAGCCCACGGGCGACCAGCCGCAGGCGATCGACGCCATCGTAAACAGCATCAACAACGGCAACCGCGAAACCACGCTGCTCGGCGTCACCGGCTCCGGCAAAACCTTTACCATGGCAAACGTCATCGAACGCACCCAGCGTCCGACGCTTGTTTTGGCGCACAACAAAACGCTCGCCGCGCAGCTTTGCAGCGAGTTCAAGGAGATCTTTCCCGAGAACGCAGTGGAGTATTTTGTCAGCTATTACGACTACTATCAGCCGGAGGCGTATGTCCCCCAGACCGATACCTATATCGAAAAGGACAGCTCCATCAACGACGAGATCGACAAACTGCGCCACAGCGCCACGCTGGCGCTTTCGGAGCGGCGCGATGTGATCATTGTCGCCTCGGTTTCGTGTATCTACAGCTTGGGCGACCCGATCGACTACCGCAACATGGTGATCTCGCTGCGTCCCGGGATGGAAAAATCGCGTGAGGAGCTGGTAAAAAAGCTGGTGGAGCTGCAATACGAGCGCAACGACATCAATTTTATCCGCAACAAATTCCGCGTCAGGGGCGATGTTGTGGAGATCTTTCCGGCGTCGTCCAACGATTCGATCATTCGTGTGGAGTTTTTCGGCGACGAGATCGACCGCATTTCCGAGATCAATCCGCTCACCGGCGAGCTAAAGGCGATCCTGAAGCATGCGGCGGTTTATCCTGCCTCGCACTATATCGTTTCGCGCGACAAAATGCAGGTCGCACTGGCGGAGATTAAGCGCGAGCTTGACGAACGGCTCGCCTTCTTCCGCGAAAACGGCAAGCTGCTCGAAGCCCAGCGCATCGAGCAGCGCACGCGCTATGATATGGAAATGCTGCAGGAGATCGGCTTTTGTTCCGGCATCGAAAACTATTCGCGCATTCTCTCGGGCAGGCCGCCCGGCTCCAAGCCGTACACGCTGCTCGATTATTTTCCCGACGATTTTCTGCTGTTCGTGGACGAATCCCACGTGACGCTGCCGCAGGTCAGGGGCATGTACGCCGGCGACCGCGCACGCAAGCAGAGTCTGGTGGATTACGGCTTTCGTCTGCCGTCGGCGCTCGACAACCGGCCGCTGAGCTTTGACGAATTCTATGACCACATCAACCAAGCGGTATTCGTCAGCGCGACGCCCGGCGACTTGGAGCTGGAAAAAAGTCAGGTCGTGGCGGAGCAGATCATCCGACCCACCGGCTTGCTCGACCCCGAGATCTCGGTGCGTCCCACCGAGGGACAGCTCGACGATTTGGTGTCCGAGATCAATGTCCGCGCCGCCAAAAAGCAGCGCGTGCTCGTGACGACGCTCACCAAAAAAATGGCGGAGGACCTGACCAATTACCTCGAAACCACGGGCATCCGCGTGCGCTATATGCACCACGATATAGACACGGTGGAGCGCATGGAGATCGTGCGCGATCTGCGTCTCGGCGAATTTGACGTGCTGGTCGGCATCAACCTGCTGCGCGAGGGCTTGGATATTCCCGAGGTGTCGCTGGTCGCGATCCTCGACGCGGACAAGGAAGGCTTTTTGCGCAGTGCGCGCTCGCTGATCCAGATCGTCGGACGTGCCGCGCGTAACAGCGAGGGCATGGTGATCATGTATGCCGACAGCGTGACGGATTCCATGCAGCAAACGCTGACGGAAACCAACCGCCGCCGCGAGATCCAGCAAAAATATAACGAGGAGCACGGCATTGTACCGCAAACCATCGTCAAAAAGGTCGGCGAAATTCTCGAAATTTCCACTCACTCCGACAGCGAATTTAAGAACGTCAAAAAGCTTAGCAAGGCGCAGCGCCAGCAGCTTATCGAAAGCCTGACTAAGGAAATGAAGGCGGCGGCGCGTCTGCTTGAATTTGAGCACGCGGCCTATCTGCGCGATAAGATAAAAAAGCTGCGCGGAGACAAGTGACGAATAAAGTGGCTTTTTGAATTTGGAATTTGGAATAAGGGGTCGCCGGGCGCGCACATGGGTACACCCCTACCTCGTCAAGAAAAATTTGCACGGAACCAACAAACCTATCCTTCCCGACCAAAATTTCAAATTCCATTGTTCAAATTCCACATTAACAATAAGGAAGTAGTATATGGCAAGAAAAAAACAGCAGGCATACGGCAACGACAGTATTACCACGCTGAAGGGCGCCGAGCGTGTGCGCAAGCGTCCTTCGGTCATCTTCGGTTCCGACGGACTCGACGGCTGCGAGCATTCGGTGTTCGAGATCCTCTCCAACTCCATCGACGAAGCACGCGAGGGTCACGGCAAAAAGATTATCGTGACGCGTTTTTCAAACGGCGCGATTGAGGTCGAGGATTACGGCAGAGGCATTCCCGTCGATTTCAACGAGAAGGAACAGCGCTACAACTGGGAGCTGGTGTTCTGCGAAATGTATGCCGGCGGCAAGTACGGCAACAACGAGGGCGAGAGCTATGAGTTTTCGCTCGGCATGAACGGTCTCGGTCTGTGCTCCACGCAGTACAGCTCCGAATATATGGACGTCGATATTCGCCGCGACGGCATGCGCTACACGCTGCATTTTGAAAAGGGAGAAAACGTGGGCGGCTTGAAAAAGGAGCCCTACAGCAAAAAGGACACCGGCACCAAGATCACCTGGAAGCCCGATCTGGAGGTCTTTACAGACGTCAATATCCCGCCCGAATACTTTCTCGATGTGATGAAACGGCAGGCGATCGTCAACGCAGGCGTAGAGTTCGTTTTCCGCAACCAAAACGGCAGAAGCTTTTACACCACGGTGTTTCAGTATATGAACGGTGTTTCCGACCATGTGGCGGAGCTTGTCGGCGAGGATGGTCTGACCGGCGTGCAGCACTGGACGACCGAGGTCAAGACGCGCGACCGCGACGACAAGCCCGAATACAAGTGCAAGATGGACATCGCTGTCGCCTTTTCCAACAAGGTCAGCGCCACCGAATACTACCACAATTCCAGCTGGCTGGAGCACGGCGGCGCACCCGACAAGGCAGTGCGCAACGCCTTTACCTATCAGATCGACAGCTACCTGAAAAGCACCAACAAATATAACAAAACCGACAAAAAAATCACCTTTGACGACATCGCCGACTGCTTGGTCTGCGTCATCTCGTCCTTTTCGAATATCGCGTCCTACGCCAACCAGACCAAAAAGGCGGTCACCAACAAGGGCATCCAGGACGCCATGACCGCCTTTCTGCGGCAGAGCCTGGAGGTCTATTTTATCGAGAATCCGCTCGAGGCGGACAAGATCGCGGAGCAGGTGCTCATCAACAAGCGCAGCCGCGAGAACGCCGAAAAAACGCGTTTGAACATCAAAAAGAATCTCTCGCGCAATCTCGACATCACCAACCGCGTCGAGAAGTTTATGGACTGCCGCAGCAAGGATATTTCTGAACGGGAATTATTTATCGTAGAGGGCGACTCCGCAAAGGGCGCCTGCGTGCTCGCGCGTAACGCCGATTTTCAGGCGATCATGCCCATCCGCGGCAAGATCCTCAACTGCCTAAAGGTCGATTATGACCGTATTTTCAAAAGCGACATCATCACCGATCTGCTCCGTGTGCTGGGCTGCGGCGTCGAGGTCAAGTCAAAGGCGAACAAGAACCTCTCTTTGTTTGATTTGGATGCACTGCGCTGGAGCAAGGTCATCATCTGCACCGATGCCGACGTGGACGGCTTTCATATCCGCACCATGCTGCTGACCATGCTCTACCGCCTCACACCTACGCTGATACGCGAAGGAAAGGTGTTTATCGCCGAATCGCCGCTGTACGAGATCACCACCAAAAACCAGGTGTATTTTGCCTACGACGAAGCCGAGAAGGAGCAGTTCATCAAGGAGATCGGCGACGAAAAATATACCATCCAGCGCAGCAAGGGTCTCGGTGAAAACGAACCTGATATGATGAACTTTACCACGATGAACCCCAAAACGCGCCGTTTGATCAAGATCATGCCCGACGACGCGGAGCAGACCGCCGCGATCTTTGATATTTTGATCGGCAACAATTTGCAGGCGCGAAAAGATTACATCGTCGAGCACGGCAGCGAATACATCGACCAGCTCGACGTAAGCTGAGGAGGACAGCGCATTGGCACCGAGAAAAAAGAAAACATCAAAGACGACGGACTCCAAGGTCCACGGCGTCATCAACGGCGCAGGCGAGGTCGTGGAGCAGCCGATCGTTTCGACCATTCGCGAAAACTTCATGCCCTATGCCATGAGCGTCATCCTGTCGCGTGCGATCCCCGAGATCGACGGCTTCAAGCCCTCTCACCGCAAGCTGCTCTACACCATGTACAAAATGGGATTGCTAAAGGGCAGCCGCACCAAGTCCGCGAATATCGTCGGCGCGACCATGAAGCTCAATCCGCACGGCGACGCGGCGATCTATGACACCATGGTGCGTCTGTCGCGCGGCTACGAGGCGCTGCTGCACCCGTATGTGGACTCAAAGGGCAATTTCGGAAAGTTCTACAGCCGCGACATGGCGTGGGCTGCCTCCCGATACACCGAAGCCAAGCTTGCGCCGATCTGCGCGGAGCTGTTCAACGATATTGACAAGGACACCGTTGACTTTGTTGACAACTACGACAACACCATGAAGGAGCCGACGCTTCTGCCGGCGCGCTTCCCGTCCGTGCTCGTCAACACCAACACCGGCATCGCCGTCGGCATGGCGTCGAATATCTGCTCCTTCAACCTCAAGGAGATCTGTGAAACCACCGCCGCGCTGATCCGCGACCCAAACCATGATATCAAGTCCACGCTGCCGGCGCCGGACTTTATCGGCGGCTGTCAGATCCTCTATGACGAAAAGGTCATAGAGCAGGTCTATGAGACCGGCAGGGGCAGCATCCGTCTGCGCGCGCGTTACAACTATGACAAGAGCCAAAACTGCATTGATATCCTCTCGATCCCGAGCACCACGACCTCCGAGGTGATCATTGAAAAAATCATTGATCTGGTCAAGCAGGGCAGGATAAAGGAGATCGCGGATATCCGCGACGAAACCGGTCTGGACGGTCTCAAAATCACGATCGACCTCAAGCGAAATGTCAATCCCGATATTTTGATGGCAAAGCTCTTTAAGCTCACGACCTTGGAGGACAGCTACGCCTGCAACTTCAATGTGCTGATCGGCGGCGTGCCGATGGTGCTCGGCGTCAAGGGACTGTTGAATGAGTGGATCGCGTTCCGGATGGAATGCGTTCGCCGCCGCACCTACTTTGACCGCACAAAAAAAGCGGAACGCCTGCACCTCTTGGAGGGTCTTGCCAAGATCCTGCTCGATATCGACAAGGCGATCAAGATCATCCGCGAAACCGACGAGGAGATCGAGGTGGTGCCGAACCTGATGATCGGCTTCGGCATCGACAAAACGCAGGCGGAATATGTGGCGGAGATCAAGCTGCGCCACCTCAACCGCGAATATATCCTCAAACGCACGCAGGACATTGAACAGCTCGAAAAGGAGATCGCCGAGCTGGACGATATTCTGAAAAGCAAGGCGCGCATCAAGACGATCATCGTCAGGGAGCTGAAAGCGATCGCCGCGCAGTACGGCGAACCGCGCCGCAGTATCATTATTTATGAGGACACCGTGCAGTATGTGGAGGAAGCCGCCGCTGTGCCCGATTACGCCTGCACCTTCTTCTTTACAAAGGAGGGCTACTTCAAAAAAATCACGCCGCAGTCCCTGCGCATGAGCGGTGCGCACAAGCTGAAGGACGGCGACGAGATCATGCAGGAGATCGAGCTTTCCAACAACTGCGACCTGCTGTTCTTCACCGACAAGGCACAGGTCTACAAGGCAAAGGCGAGCGATTTTTCCGACACCAAAACGAGCGTTTTGGGCGATTATGTCGCGGCAAAGCTCGGCATGGACGAGGGAGAGAACGCGGTGTACCTGGTCGCCACCAAGGACTATAAGGGGCTGTTGCTCTTCGCGTTTGAAAACGGCAAGGCAGCCAAGGTGCCGCTGGAGGCATACGCCACCAAAACAAACCGCAAAAAGCTGACCGGCGCCTACTCCGACAAAGCGCCCATGACCGCCATGCTGTGGCTGGATGAGGACAGGGAGGTGCTGTTTTCCGCCTCCTCGGGCAGAATGCTGCTGATACACACCGGCGTGCTGACGCTCAAAGCCACGCGCACCACACAGGGCGTGGCGGTGATGAAGCTCAAAAAGGGTCAGCAGCTGATCGGCGTCAAGGCTTATGCGGAGGGCACCTTTGTCAAGCCGCAGCGCTACCGCACCCGTTCGCTGCCTGGGCTCGGCGCGCTCCCGACCGGCGAGGACAAGGGAGAGGAGCAGTTGTCGTTAATTTGATAAAATCCCATAAAAATTTCAAAAAAACACTTGAAAACTCCGGTTTAATATGGTAATATATATAAGTTGATTCGTGCGTAAAGGTACGCAATATGAAAGGACGATAGTATGAACGCATTATTCATTGTGCTCGGCATTGTACTCGCGATTGTTTCCATCGCTATCATCGTAGTCATTATTCTTCAGGAAGGCAACCAGCAGGGTATCGGCGTTGTCACCGGTGCGGCTGATTCCTATTTCTCCAAGAATAAGGCTCGTTCCATTGACGCTTTTCTGTCCCGTTGGACAAAGGTGTTTGCGGCGGTGTTCGTCGTGTTCGTTATCGCGCTGAATGTGCTCTCTTTCCTGCAGGAAAAGGGTATTATTTTCAACTGAGTGCGGCTCGGTAACATATTATTTCACATCCAAGCATAAGATAGGCTGTCGAGAGGACAGTCTATTTTTTGTTTTGGAGATGAAGCCTATGCCGTGGTGGGGGATCGCCGCCTTGTTTGCGGGAACGTTTGTGGTGTTTGCGCTGGTGCATGCGCTGTCAAAAAATAAGCACCCGTTCAAACGGGCGCTTTTGTCTGTCGGGTCGGGACTTTTGACGCTCAGCGGCGTCAACCTGCTGTCCGGCTTTACAGGCGTGACCATACCGGTCAGCCTGCTGTCGATCCTCACCGCCGTAATGGGCGGCGTGCCGGGCGTGACCCTGTTATTGTTTTTAAATCTGATTTTTTGAGGCGACGCCGTAAACCTCCTCCAACGCCTCGCCGACGTTCTCGATGTCCTTTGTCATCAGTCCGAGCATGGTCTTGTAAACGGTCTGCGGATAACTCAAAAAGTTTCTTTTGAGCACCTCCGCCTGTTCAAAGCTCGGCGCGTACAGCGTGAAGTCGAGCAGCGTCACATCTCCGCCGGAAACGCGGCAGTTGACCAAAAAGCCGTTGTCTGTTTTTTGGATATCCACAAAATTCTCGCGTGCGGTCTTGCGCTCGCCGAGCAGCCGCAGCGCGCAGTTGTAGGATTTTTGCTTGACGGTGTGCGCCAGCGTGGTTTCGAGCTGGCGGGCGATCACCCTGCCGTTGTCGGTCAGCTCATAGGTCTGCTCGTTGTCCACGATGTCGCTTGCGCGGAGGTTGCCGTCGTGGAGAAGCTCCTCAAAGGCGACCACGATCTCAAAAAAGTTTGCCAGCTCGTCGGCGCGGATTGCCTCCACCACCAGACTTTGGCTCATTTTGTCATTGACCGAGGCAAAGAGGTAACAGATCAGTATTTTTATTTCATTCTTGCTGCGCAGTCCGCCGGGCGCTACGCCTGCATCAAAGGTATCAAAAGCCATATCGTTCACCGTCTTGTTGTATTTTCCTCTTCATTATAACACATAATAATAAAAAAGTGTAGAGGTAAATATAAAATACAAAAAAACAGTTGATATTTTTTTGATTTTGTGGTATATAATGAAGTGAGGTGATGTGTATGGAGCCTTATATGATGGCATATGTTTGGATCGCACTGGCAATTGTCATGGTCTTGGTCGAAATCACCACGGTACAGCTGGTTTCGGTATGGTTTATGGTGGGCGCGCTCTGCGCTGCTCTTACGACCCTTTTTACCGATTCCATCGTGATTCAACTGGCTGTTTTTGTCGGCGTGTCGCTGTTGGCGTTACTGGTCACGCGGCCGCTCGTCAGACGTCTCAAGGAGAACCGCGTGCAGCTGCGCACCAACATTGACCGTCTGCCGGGCGAAAAAGGCGTTATGCTCAAGCCCGTCGAAAATACCGAATCGGTGGGACAAGCCAAGGTGCTCGGCAAGGTTTGGAGCGTCAAAACCGACAATCCGCCGCTCAAAGAGGGCGACACCGTCCGCGTGATCGCTGTTGACGGAGTTAAGCTGATCGTAGAAAAAGTTTTTTAAGGAGAGACTATTATGGTAGCAACTATTGTTATTGTCAGCATTATTGTTTTGATCATCTTGATCTTGATCGTGCGCAACATCAAGATCGTACCGCAGGCACACGCCTTTGTGGTGGAGCGCTTGGGCGCCTATTACGCCACATGGGACACGGGTCTGCATCTCAAAACACCGTTTATCGACCGGATTTCGCGCAAGGTCTCGCTCAAAGAGCAGGTCGTGGATTTTCCGCCGCAGCCGGTCATCACGCGCGATAACGTCACCATGCAGATCGACACGGTCGTCTATTTTGAGATCACCGATCCCAAGCTCTATACCTACGGCGTAGAACATCCGCTGAGCGCGATTGAAAACCTCACCGCCACCACGCTGCGCAACATCATCGGTGATCTGGAGCTGGACAACACGCTCACCTCGCGCGACACCATCAACGACAAGATCCGCATCATCCTCGACGAAGCCACCGACGCGTGGGGCATCAAGGTCATCCGCGTAGAGCTGAAAAACATCCTGCCGCCGAGAGAGATCCAGGACGCCATGGAAAAGCAGATGAAGGCGGAGCGAGAGCGCCGTGCCAGAATACTGGATGCAGAGGGTGAAAAGCGCAGCCAGATCCTTGTGGCGGAGGGCTTGAAGGAGTCCGCGATCCTCAAAGCCGACGCAGTCAAGGAGCAAAAGATCCGTGAGGCACAGGGTGAAGCGGAAGCGATCCTCACCGTTCAAAAGGCAAACGCCGACGCACTGCGCATGCTCAACGAAGCAGCTCCCAACGACCGGGTCATTCAGCTCAGAAGTCTGGAAGCGTTTGCAAAGGCAGCGGACGGCAAGGCGACCAAAATCATTATTCCCTCCGATATTCAGGGCTTGGCGGGCACCGTTACAGCCGTGAAGGAGCTTTGGACGGATACGGACGTCAAAACAAAATAAACCCGATCACAGCGGCAGCCGACTCACGGTTGCCGTTTTTGCGCGTGTCCTTATTTTGCTGTATAAGAAATCACTAAAATATAATAGTGCTGTCGAACGCATTTTTTCGCTCTATTTTCTCCAAACATATTGAAAAACATCCGTTTTTTCGGTATAATAGTTGGGATAAAATCTATAAAAATAAAGGTAGTGAGCCAATGATGAAAAAAGTAGCCGTAATTATGGGTTCGGACAGTGATTTTCCGGTCGTGACCAAGGCGGTCTTGAAGCTGAAGGAATTCGGTGTTCCGTATGAGGTGCATGTGATGAGCGCGCACCGCACACCCGACGCCGCCATTCGCTTTGCCGGCGAGGCAAAGAAGAACGGCTTCGGCGTGATTATCGCGGCTGCCGGCATGGCGGCGCATCTGGCAGGTGTGCTGGCAGCAAAGACCACGCTGCCGGTTATCGGCATTCCCTGCAAATCCGCGCAGCTCGACGGCATGGACGCGCTGCTGGCGACCGTGATGATGCCCACCGGCATTCCCGTTGCCACGGTAGCGGTTGACGGCGCAGCCAACGCGGCAATTCTCGCTGTGGAAATACTGGCGCTTTCCGATGACTCTCTGGCGCAAAAGCTGGAAAAGATGAAGGCGGATATGGAAAAGGGCGTCGGCGCAAAGGACGCGGCTATGCAGGCTAAGGTGGCTGAGCTTTAATGAATCAGTTTGCAATAATCGACCCCGCTCGCGACAAGGCAAACGACGAGTGCGGCGTATTCGGAATATATAAAAACAACGACGAACTTGACGTCGTCAGCATTACACACGACGCGCTCTACAGCCTGCAGCACAGAGGTCATGTGAGCGCCGGTATCACCGTCAACGACAACCGCCGGTTTTTCACCGTCAAGGAGCTGGGCATGGTGTCGGAGGTGTTTAACCAAAAGACGCTCTCCAAGCTGCCAAACGGCAACATCGCCGTTGGTCATGTGCGTTACACCATGAACGCGGCGCTCGACCGTGCAGCCAACCAGCCCCTGGTGCTGCGCTACAAGGAGGGCTCCTTGGCAATTGCGAGCAACGGCGCCATCACCAACTTTCCGCAGATCCGCAGCGAACTGGAGCGCGGCGGATCTATCTTTCAATCAAATTCCAACGCGGAGCTGATGGCGTATGTCATCGCCACCGAGCGCATTCACACGGATAATTTGGAGGACGCGGTGCTCTGTGCCATGAAGCGTCTGAGAGGCGCTTACTCCACGGTCATCTGCGCGCCGACACGCCTGATCGGCTTCCGCGATATTCACGGCTTCCGTCCGCTCTGCGTCGGCAAGCTGAAGGACAGCTACATCATCACCTCCGAGAGCTGTGTCATTGAAACCCTCGGCGGCGAGCTGCTTCGCGACGTCGAGCCGGGTGAGATGGTCGTGATAGACAAGGACGGCTTTCACAGCTACATGGCGGAAGAAAAGGCAAAAAAGACCTCGCTGTGTGTCTTTGAATACGTGTATGTGGCGCGTCCAGACAGTGTGATCGACGGCATTAGCGTGTTCAGCGCCCGACGCAAGGCAGGAGAGCTGCTTTTTAAGGAATATCCCATCGAAGCCGATATGGTCTGCGGCGTGCCCGATTCGGGCATCATCGCCGCCGAGGGCTACGCAAGCGCCTCGGGCATTCCGTACGGCATGGGCTTTATGAAAAATAAATTTTTGGGGCGCAACGCAGGCACCGGCATGGACAAAAAGAAGCGCCTGCTGCACACCAAGCTGACGGCGCTCAAATCGAACGTCGCCGGCAAGCGCATCGTCGTCATTGACGACTCGATCGTGCGCGGTCAGACCTCGCAGCATATCGTCAACCTGCTCCGCGTCGCCGGTGCAAAGGAGATTCACATGCTCGTCAGCTCGCCGCCGTTTGTGTTCCCCTGTCACTTCGGCATCGACATCAGCGACGAGAAGAGCCTGATCGCCAACCGGATGACCGTGGATGAGATCCGGCGCGAGATCGGCGCGGACACCTTTGGCTATCTGAGCATTGACAGCCTGCGCAAGACCGCCGAGGGCTGTCATATCGGGCTGTGCGACGGCTGCTTTACCAAGCAGTTTGCCGCCGAGGTGCCGACGACCTTCTTTGTTGACAAATACGCAACCAAGATTCACAAATAATCATTACGGAGGATTACTATGGAAAGCTTTTCTGAAAGTTACAAGGCGGCAGGCGTGGACATCACCGCAGGCTACAGGAGCGTGGAGCTGATGAAGGAGCACGTCAAGCGCACCAATATTCCAGGCGTGGTGTCGGGTATCGGCGGCTTCGGCGGACTCTTTGCGCCCGACTTCAAGGGCATGGAGGAGCCTGTTCTCATCAGCGGCACCGACGGCGTCGGCACCAAGATCAAGCTCGCCTTTTTGCTCGATAAGCACAACACCATCGGCATTGATTCCGTTGCCATGTGCGTCAACGACGTCATCTGCTGCGGCGCAAAGCCTTTGTTTTTCCTCGACTATATCGCCATCGGCAAAAACATCCCCGAAAAGGTCGCCTCCATTGTGGAGGGCGTCGCGGAGGGCTGTGTGCAGTCTGGCTGTGCGCTGATCGGCGGCGAGACCGCCGAGCACCCGGGACTCATGCCCGAGGACGAATACGACGTGGCAGGCTTCTGCGTCGGCATAGCCGACAAGCCCAAGATGATCGACGGCTCCAAGCTCAAGGCAGGCGACGTGCTGCTCGGTTTGCGTTCCTCCGGCGTTCACTCCAACGGCTTTTCGCTTGTCAGAAAGATTTTTGATATAAACGAAACCACCATTCACAACACCTATCCGGAGCTCGACAAGCCCCTCGGCGAGACCCTGCTCACGCCCACCAAGATCTACGTCAAACCGCTCTTGCACCTGATGGAGCAGGTGGACGTCAAGGCGGTCTCGCACATCACGGGCGGCGGCTTCTACGAAAATATCCCGCGTATGCTCACAGACGGACTTTCCGCCAAGATCACCAAAGACGCGATCCCCGTGCTGCCGGTCTTCACACTCATGCAGCGCGTCGGCAACATCAGCGAGCACGACATGTTCAACACCTTCAACATGGGCGTCGGCATGGTCGTCGCCGTTGCCGAGGAGGACGCCGACAAGGCGCTCAGGGTTTTGCAGGAGGCAGGCGAGGACGCGGTCGTTCTCGGCGAGGTCATCGAGGGCAGCGAAGGAGTAGTGTTCGCCTAATGAAAAATATAGTCGTATTGGTATCCGGCGGCGGAACCAATTTGCAGGCGCTCATTGATGCGCAAAAGAGGGGAGAGCTCACCGGCGGCAAAATCACCTGTGTCATCTCCTCCAATCCCAACGCCTACGCGCTCACCAGAGCCGCCGACAACAACATCGAGACCGCGGTGATCCGCCGCAAGGATTTTGCAGCGTTTGAGGACTACGACAAAGCGCTCACCGCGCTGCTGCAGAGCAAGCAAGCCGATGTGGTGGTGCTCGCCGGCTTTATGACGATCCTCGGAAAAGAGGTCATCCGCGCCTTTGAGAACCGCATTATCAATATCCATCCGGCGCTGATCCCGTCCTTCTGCGGCGAGGGCTACTATGGTCTGCGTGTTCACGAGGAGGCGCTCAAAAAGGGCGTCAAGGTGACCGGCGCCACGGCGCATTTTGTCAACGAGATCTGCGACGGCGGTCCCATTATCATGCAGAAGGCGGTCGAAGTGCAAAACGGCGACACACCGGAAATTTTACAGAAAAGAGTGATGGAGCAGGCGGAGTGGAAGATCCTGCCGCGTTCCGTGGCGCTGTTCTGTGAAGATAAAATCAAAGTATCAGGCAACAAAACCGAAATTCTCGAATAGGAGGAAATCACATGAAAGCGGTATCACTCACCAAAGAAATCGCGTCCACCAGCTATCCGGGCAGAGGCATCGTCCTCGGCAGAACTGCCGACGGCGCCAAAGCGGTTATCGCCTATTTTATTATGGGCAGAAGCGAAAACAGCCGCAACCGCATCTTTGCCGAAACGGCGGACGGTATCAAAACCGAGGCATTTGACCCCTCAAAGCTGGTTGACCCCTCGCTGATCATCTATGCGCCTGTGCGTGTGCTCGGCAACAAAACCATCGTCACCAACGGCGACCAGACCGACACCATCTATGATCTGATGAATCAGCAGCTCACCTTTGAGCAGGCACTGCGTACCCGCGAATTTGAGCCGGACGCGCCCAACTACACACCGCGTATTTCCGGCATCGTCAAGTGCAGCGACGGCAAAATGAACTATGCGCTCTCTATCCTCAAAAGCGCCGACGGCGACCCCGATTGCTGTGAGCGCTACACCTTCTCCTATGACGCGCCGCTCGCCGGCATGGGCCGCTTTATTCATACCTACATGGGCGACGGCGATCCGCTGCCGAGCTTTGAGGGCGAGCCGACGCTCGTCACCATCGGCGACGAGGATATTGACGCCTTTGCCGAAAGCATCTGGAACGCGCTGGACACGGACAACAAGGTATCGCTGTTTGTGCGCTATATCGACATCGCCACCGGCGAGGCGGATTCCAGGATCATCAACAAGAACAAATAAACCAGTTATCAAATCACACAGAAAGGGACGATCCCGATGAATGAACTTTCGCTCAAATACGGCTGCAACCCCAACCAAAAGCCCTCGCGTATTTTTATGCAGGACGGAAAAGACCTGCCTGTTGAGGTGCTCAACGGCAAGCCGGGCTATATCAATTTTCTCGACGCCTTCAACTCCTTCCAGCTTGTCCGCGAGCTGAAGGCGGCTACCGGACTGCCTGCGGCAGCTTCGTTCAAGCACGTCAGCCCTGCCGGTGCGGCGGTTGCCACCGAGCTTTCCGACACGCTCAAAAAGATTTATTTTGTAGACGATTTGGAGCTTTCTCCGATCGCGTCCGCCTATGCCATGGCGCGCGGCGCTGACAGAATGTCCTCCTACGGCGACTGGGTCGCGCTCTCCGACACCTGCGACGTGCAGACCGCCAAGCTGCTGCAGCGCGAGGTCTCCGACGGCATCATCGCGCCGGACTACACACCCGAGGCGCTCGAGGTGCTCAAGACCAAGAGAAAGGGCACCTATAACGTCGTCAAGATTGACCCGAACTACGTTCCCGCTCCGATCGAGCACAAGGACGTTTTCGGCATCACCTTTGAGCAGGGCAGAAACGAGCTGAAAATCGACGAAGCCATGCTCATGCAGAACATCGTCACCCAAAACAAGGAGCTGCCCGAGGAAGCCAAGCGCGACCTGCTGATCGCGCTGATCACCCTCAAATATACCCAGTCCAACTCCGTTTGCTACGCCAAGGGCGGACAGGCGATCGGCGTCGGCGCCGGTCAGCAGTCGCGTATCCACTGCACCAGACTCGCCGGCAACAAGGCGGACATTTGGTTCCTCAGACAGCATCCCAAGGTAATGAACCTGCCGTTTGTCGATAATATCCGCCGTCCCGACCGCGACAATACCATCGACGTCTATATCTCCGACGACTATGAGGACGTGCTCGCAGACGGTATTTGGGAGCAGTTCTTCAAGACAAAGCCCGAGCCGCTCACCAAGGAAGAGAAGAAGCAGTGGCTCAGCACGTTCAGCGGCGTATCGCTCGGCAGCGATGCGTTCTTCCCGTTCGGCGACAACATCGAACGCGCCAAGCGTTCCGGTGTGCAGTATGTGGCGCAGCCCGGCGGCTCTATCCGCGACGACAACGTGATCGAAACCTGCGACAAATACAACATGACGATGTGCTTTACCGGCATCCGTCTGTTCCACCACTGATCATTTGCGGAGAGTCGGAGGTAGTTTCCCATGAAAATTTTAATGATAGGCTCCGGCGGCAGAGAGCACGCGCTCATCAAAAAGCTGCTCGAGAGTTCCAAATGTGAAAAGCTCTACTGTGCTCCCGGCAACGGCGGCATTTCGCGCGACGCAGAGACCGTCGCCATCAACGTGATGGACAAGGAGGGCATGGTTCGGTTTGCCAAGGACAACGCCATTGACCTCGTGTTTGTCGCTCCCGACGATCCGCTTGCCGCCGGCATGGTGGACGCGCTGGAAGCGGCAGGCATCCGCGCCTTCGGTCCGAACGCAGACGCCGCGATTATTGAGGCGAGCAAGGTGTTCTCCAAGAACATGATGAAAAAGTACGGCATTCCGACCGCCAAATATGAGGTGTTTGACGACCCGCAAAAGGCGATTGACTATATAAAGACTGAGAACACCACACCGGTTGTCGTCAAGGCGGACGGTCTGGCGCTCGGCAAGGGCGTTATTATCGCGCAGACAATTGACGAGGCGGTCGCCGCTGTCAAGTCCATCATGGAGGACAAGCAGTTCGGTGAATCCGGCAACAAAATCGTTATCGAGGAATTTTTGACGGGTCCCGAGGTGTCGGTGCTCGCGTTCACCGACGGTCACTGCGTCAAGCCCATGGTCAGCTCCAAGGATCACAAGCGCGCCTATGACAATGACAAGGGTCTGAACACCGGCGGCATGGGCACTGTCAGCCCGAATCCCTATTACACCGACGCGCTGGCGGACGAGTGTATGCAGACTATCTTTGTTCCCACCATCGAGGCGATGCGCAAGGAGGGCAGACCCTTCAAGGGCTGCCTGTACTTTGGTCTGATGATGACCCCCAAGGGTCCCAAGGTGATTGAGTACAATGCGCGTTTTGGCGACCCCGAGGCGCAGGTGGTGCTTCCCAGACTGAAAACCGATTTGGTAGAAATCTGCGAGGCAGTCATTGACGAGCGCCTGTCCGATTTGGATATTGAATGGGAGGACGGCGCGGCAGCCTGCGTTGTCATGGCGAGCGGCGGCTATCCTGTCTCCTACAAAAAGGGAATCGAGATGACCGGCTTGGACGAAAACGGTCAGGTGGACGGCGCGATTGTCTACCATGCCGGCACCAAGTTTGAAAACGGCAAATTCTACACCAACGGCGGCAGAGTGCTGGGGGTGACCGCAAAGGCGCCCACACTGGACGAAGCGCTGGAAAAGGCGTATGCGGCGGTTAAGAAGATTTCCTTCGAGGGTGCGCACTATCGTACCGATATTGGCAGAACCAAATGATTTGAAGGCGTTTCGCATAATGCGGAGCGCCTTTTTTTATCTTTAGTGCTGGCTTTTAATATAAAATATTTGACATTTTTTATCAGTTTCGATATAGTTCTTTACATTTTTTGTAAACTGAAGTATAATAACTCCGTTATTTTACACAAACGGAGAGGACAAAATGATTAAATCCGTACAACACAAGCTTACTGCGCTTTTTTTGAGTATAATCTTATTCTTATTCTTTATACCTTCAGTATCAGCCGCCGACAGCCATCAAACAGCCGGCGTCACGGTTATCGAAATCAGCAAAGAGGATATGGAAAGAGAGCAGGGCGGCGCCATTAGCAAAGCGCTGCTGACAGCCAAGGAAAATGCGACCGAAGCGAACATCTGCAAAATTGTTGTGCCGGCAGGCACCTATTATCTCTACGACCGGTTGGAGATTTACAGCAACACATGGCTCTCGATGAACGGCGTCAAGCTGGTGCGCTCACCGCAGGCGCGAAACATGCTGCGCGTCGGCAAAATGGACAGCTTCACCGACGGTGTCACCGGCTATCATTACCGCAATATCACGATTGAGGGCGGCGTCTTTGACGCGGCGTGGCTTGAGGGTACCGTGCTCAAAATCGGTCATGCCAAAAACGTGATGATGAAAAATGTCAGCTTCTGCAACAGCCACAACTATCACTTTGTAGAAACCGCCGCCGTGGACGGACTCACCGTAACCGGCTGCTCCTTTTCCGACCAGCTTGCGGACGAAGGTTTTACGCAGGCATATGAAGCCTTGCAGCTCGATATTGTCAAGGACGGCAACTTCTACGATTACCGCTCCGAGGATCTGTGCTGCAAAAATGTTCTGATCGAAGACTGCACCTTCCGCAATTGTCCGCGCGGCGTCGGCTCCCATACCTCCGTATTCAACAATCCGCACCGCAACATCACGATACGCAACAATACCTTCCTCAATATGGGAAGCGTTGCCATTCAGACCCTCGGCTGGGCAAATGCACATATCACCGCAACCTGATCGACTCAGTGCCCAGGGCGATCGCTGTTTATACTGCCGCTGCTTCCGGCACCTGCTTATCGGGCGATATGGCAGCAGAGGGCGACACCGTTCAGCATTTTTCGCATGATATGGAAACGCACTGGGCAAATGTTTTTATTGAGAACAATACCATCACCAACTGCGCCACAGTCACGGATAATTATTCGTCCTACGAGCGCGCGGCGATTTCTGTTATGGGCAGCAATATCACCTCCGGCGCACTTCCGCAGGGCGTACACCAATGCATCAATGCAGCTGTCAGGCACAATTATATCAGCGCCAAAGGCAATGGCATCCGCGTGGAATACGCAAAAAACATCGTTGTCGAGGGCAATGTCATCAGCTCCCTCGGCACGAGCAACAACAACGATTACGGCATCGTGATGCGCCATAACGTCAGCAACGCCTATATCAACAAAAACTATATACAGAACATCCCTGTCAACGGCATACAGCTTGACACCTGTTCGGTCAAGGAGATCCATTCCAACGACATCATGACCACCGGCAAATACGGAATGGGCTTTTATGCCGCGACCATCGATTCGATCGTCAACAATGAGATACGAGACACCGCGAATCGCGGCATCCTGCTCTCTATCGGTTCGTCGGTGACGAATAGAATTGCGGAAAACCGCTTTTTGAGAATAGGCAGCACCGCGGTTAAGATAGACAACGACGGCTCTGCCGCCAAGCTGGTTGACAAAAACACCATATACCGCTGCGGCGGAACGGTTGACGCGCCGGCCACGACGGCGATCGGCACCAACTATTCAACGGTACATTACATTTCATCGCTGACGCTCTCCGACGAGGAGATCACCCTGAAAGCCAACGCAAGCTACCGCGCCGCCAAATTTGTTTCTCCGCTCAACTCGCTTTATCCCTATACCTATCAATCCTCCGACACCAATGTAGCCACTGTCACTGCGGAAGGACTGATCACGGCGCACCAACCCGGCACAGCGATCGTAACCGTCAGTGCAGGAAGCACAGCAGATGCCATAAAACAGACCGTCACGGTCAACGTCACCGCCGAAAAGCCCGATCATTATCTCGGCGATATTGACGGCGACGGCTATGTGACGCCGATCGACTACGTGCTTCTCTGTGCACATGTGGCGCAGCTGCGCGGTTATGAAGCGGTGCAAAACGCCGACCTCAACGCCGACGGCGCAGTCGATGCCGCCGACCGCCTGATTCTGGCCGGCTATTTGGCGCATACGGAAGGCTGCGACGGATTGCCGGTACAGCTCGACATGACGGTTGCCGGAAGCGGCTCGCTTGCGGTTCAAAGAAGCACTGCGGACAGTGCGGAGGAGATGATCATAGAGGTGGTTTTGACCGAGGATCCGGGGATCGTCTCCGCCGATTTTGACGTCGCCTACGACACCGAAGCGCTTACCTACACAGGCGGAACGGCGGCAGCGCCCTTTGACTGCACGGCTTCGGTGATCTCCGACAAGGAGGGCAGTCCGATCCACTGCTCGATCATCAATGACCTCTCGCAGACAAACAGCACCGGCACCGGCAGGCTTGCGCAGCTGCGCTTTAAGCTGAAAGAGAATGCGCCTGCAGGTCAATATCCGATCAGCGTACTGCCCGAAACAGCGCGGTTCTTTAATGCCGACAGGCGCCTCGTTCAGTTTGACTGTTCAGCCTATACGGTCGAGGTCGCCGAACGAGCGGCAACTGTCAGCGGCACGGTCAGCGCGTCCGACCCGAGCGGCGTCACGGTCGAGCTGATCCCCAACGGCGCGCAGGACGCTGTGCAGACCGTGCAGACAAGCGCTGACGGAAGCTACACCTTTGAACATGTCGGTTTGGGTGACTATACACTGCGCGCTTTCAGGCAGGACTGCACAGCGGCTGAGGCTGTGATCTCCGTATCAGGAGACATGACGGCGCCTGTGCTCTCACTCCGCTTGATCGGCGATATTGACGGCGACGGCTTTATCACTGTCAGCGACGCCACCATGATGCAGCGTCATCTGGCAGAATTCAAAAGCACGGACGGTCTGCCTGTTTTGGATGTGTCCGATCCGGCTGCTTTGCAGCTTGCGGACGCAAACGGCGACGGCGTGTTTGATATTCATGACGTCACCTGCTTGCAGAGAAAGATCGCAGAATTTGTCTGACAGAACAAAGGCTCAAACGGTTTCACAGCCGTTTGAGCCTGATTTATATTCATATTATGATGGGATCAGATCCTCGCCACACCGGATTCCTTTGCTGCCTTTTTGACAGCCTCGGCGACCGCCTTGCCGACTCTGGGGTCAAAGGCGTGGGGGAGAATGTAATCGGCGTTCAGCTCGCTCTCGTCGATGATGGACGCGAGCGCATAGGAAGCGGCGATCTTCATCTCCTCATTGATGTCACTGGCGCGGCAGTCGAGCGCACCGCGGAAGATGCCCGGGAACGCGAGCACGTTGTTGATCTGGTTGGGAAAGTCGCTTCTGCCGGTGCCGACAACAGCCGCGCCGGCTTCCTTGGCGAGGTCGGGCATGATCTCGGGTGTGGGATTCGCCATCGCAAAGATGATCGCGTCCTTGTTCATGCTCTGCACCATTTCCTTGCTCACACAGCCTGCCGCGGAAATACCGAGAAAGACGTCCGCGCCGACCATTGCGTCGGCGAGCTTGCCGGTCTTGTGCTCGAGGTTGGTAATCTCCGCCATCTCGCGCTTGACGGCGTTGAGCTTTTCGTCTCCCTTGCAAATGATGCCCTTGCTGTCGCACATGGTGATGTGCTTGACGCCCATGTTCATCAGGTGCTTGGCAATGGCAATGCCTGCCGCACCTGCGCCGTTCATCACGACCCTGATCTCGTCTATCTTCTTGCCCGTGATCTTCAGGGCATTGAGCAAACCTGCCGCCACGATGATCGCGGTGCCGTGCTGGTCGTCATGGAAAATCGGAATATCGCATTTTTCCTTGAGCTTTTTCTCGATCTCAAAGCAGCGCGGCGCGGAAATATCCTCTAAATTGATGCCGCCGAAGCTGCCGCTGATCAAATAGACCGTGTTGACGATCTCGTCTACGTCCTTGCTCTTGATACAAATCGGGAATGCATCCACGTCGCCGAACGTCTTGAACAGCGCGCACTTGCCCTCCATCACCGGCATGCCTGCCTCGGGACCGATGTCGCCCAAGCCGAGCACCGCCGTGCCGTCGGTGACGACCGCCACCAGATTGTTTCTTCTGGTCAGCTCATAGCTTTTGTTGATATCCTTCTGCACCTCCAGACAAGGCTCTGCAACGCCTGGCGTATAGGCGAGCGCCAAGTCCTCGGAGGAGCTGATGGGCACGCGCGAAATGACCTCGATTTTGCCGTTCCAGTCATAATGCAGCTTTAATGATTCTTCTCTGATATCCATGTGATGACTCCTTTATAAAAACAATTTTTGCTAATCGGCAAGAACTATTTGACATTTTTGAGATTTTGATTTAATATAATAGTGCGAGTGCGCCGAACAGCCGCGAGCAGCGCCCGAAAGGGTCTGTGCGAGGAAAGTCCGGGCTTCACAGAGCAATAATAACGGCTAACGGCCGCCGGGGGCGACCCCAGGGATAGTGCAACAGAAAATAACCGCCGTTTGACGGCAAGGATGGAAAGGTGAGGTAAGAGCTCACCGGAGGGCAGGAGACTGCTCTGCCGTGTAAACCCTATTTGAAGCAACACCGTGGAGGAACACATGCGCTTGCTCGGCGCGTTCCGTGGAGGTGGCATCGAGCAGTCGGGGCAACCTGCTGCCAAGATAGATGGCTGTTCAAGACAGAACCCGGCTTACAGACGCAGTCGCAAAAACGAGGAAATGATTTCGGTCATTTCCTCGTAGTTTTTTATACAACTGCTTTTTACTTCGCCGCTGATGCAACAGCATAAAAGCGGACTGCGTGCAGTTCTTATTTGTTCAGTGCAGCATAGATTTTGTCCATCAGCATTTCCACAAAGGGGATCTGACCGATGAGGGGCAGCTTCTTCTGCTTGCCGGTAGCCGCGTTCACAATACCCATGATCGAGAGCACCAAAAGGAAGATGGAGCCGGCGGCGAACAGCAGACGGAAAATAATGGTCGCTGCGCTGTCCTGATAATAATAGGTGAAGTAGCCGTAAACGAGCTGTCCGGGGAAGATCGCCTTGACGATCGCCATGATGATAGCTTCCAGAATATAATAGACGATCTCAACCGCACACAAGGTGGCGCCTTGCTTTACATGGAATTTGCAGTATTCCGATCTCTTTCTTGCAAAGAGGGGAACCAGCAAAAGCAAAGACGCATAAGCCAGCCATGCAATACCTCTGTTCTGCTGCACATCCGCTTCGCCGGTCACAGGCGGAACGGGCGCTGCGTTGTAGTTGTTGACAGGTGCAGCGTTGTTGGCGTTGACAGGCTGCTGGGGCTGGGGAGCCGCTACCTGCTTTGAGCCGCAGCCTGAGCAGAACATGGCGTCATCGTTGAGCTGTTTGCCGCAATTTGAACAAAATTTCATATTCATTCTCTCCTTAAAAATCTCTCTGTAGAACATTTTTCTACAATATAATTGTATCAAAAAACCAAAAACAAGTAAAGCATTAAAGTGAACAATAAATAAGCAACAGTTCGCTGTTTTTTTATAAGATAGTTTAGGAACCGCTGATGATCCTTTCGGCGCATTTTATGCCGTCCACCGCCGCCGAAACAATACCGCCTGCATAGCCTGCGCCCTCACCGCAGGGATACAGTCCTGCGACGGCAACCGATTGCAGCGTCTCACTGCTGCGCAGGATGCGGACAGGTGAGGACGAGCGCGTTTCCACGCCGGTCAGCACGGCGTCGCCGTTGTCAAACCCGCTGAGGCGTCTGCCCATCGCCGTGATCGCCTCCGCCATGCTATCGCCGACATAATCGGGCAAAAGCGCGCGCAGATTGCACAGCACACCGTCCGGCGCAATGGAGGGCGTGACCGCACCCAGGCGGCTGCTTTTTCGGTTCTGCAAAAAATCCGCCACACGCTGCACCGGCGCGCGAAAGCCGCCGCCGAACCGATACGCCTTTTCCTCCAAGCGGCGCTGGTAATACATGCCGTCAAGCGGACCGTCGCCGCCGAAATCCGCAGGAGAAACGCTCACCAGCAGCGCGGCGTTGGAGTTTGTCGCGTCACGCGCAAACTCGCTCATGCCGTTGGTGCACAGCCTGCCCTCCTCGCTGGAGGCGTTGACGACCTTTCCGCCCGGACACATGCAGAAGGTATAGGCACCTCTGCCGTTTTTTGTATGGACGTTCATTTTGTAGGAAGCCGCGCCGAGCGCCGGATGACCGGCAAATTTGCCGTATTGCGCGCGGTCGATCTCCTCGCGCAGATGCTCGATGCGTGCGCCGACCGAAAACGGCTTGGCTTCCATGGGCAGTCCTTTGTTGCAGAGCATTTCAAAGGTGTCGCGCGCGCTGTGACCGACCGCGAGCAGCAGGCTGTCGGTTTCGATCCGCTCAGTCTTGCCGTTATGCTCAACGATCGCCGCGCACACACGGTCGACCTTTTGCTCAAAGCCCGTCAGCTTGGTCTCAAAGAGCACCTTGCCGCCGCGTGAAATGATCTCCTCGCGGATCTGCCTGACCGTCAGCTTGAGCTTGTCGGTGCCGATGTGGGGCTTGGCGTTGTAGAGGATCTCCTCCGGTGCGCCGTGTGCGACAAACTCATCAAGCACCTTGCGTTGGCGGCTGTCCTTGGTGCCGGTGTTCAGCTTGCCGTCCGAAAAGGTGCCGGCGCCGCCTTCTCCGAACTGAACATTGGAGGTGGTGTCGAGCTTGCCGGTCAGCCAAAAACGATCGACGTCGGCAGTGCGGCTGTCCACATCTTTGCCGCGTTCCACGACGATCGGACAGGCGCCGCTCTGCGCCAAAACCAGCGCCGCAAACATACCGGCAGGGCCGAAGCCGACCACCACCGGCTGCGCGCCGCCACGCCATTTGGGAAGCTCATAGTGATACGGCGCTGCCCTGACGGCGTTCTTTGCTTTTTTGAGGAGCATGCCTTCGTTGACGGCGACCTCCGCATCGAGCGTGCAGATAAAGTGCAGCTGTTCCTTTTTGCGCGCATCCACCGAACGGCGGAACAGGCTGACGGAACGAATCGCTTTTGGCTCCACGCGCAGCTCTCTTGCCGCCGCTTTTAATAGTGTTTCCCGATCGTAATCGAGAGGGATCTTGACATTGTTTATCCTGATCATAGGTTTTCTCCTGCTATCATACCGCTCGCAAACGCAAAATGCAGGTTATAGCCGCCGCATTCTCCGCAGAGGTCGATGGCTTCGCCGCAGACCCAGAGGTTTTTCTGCTTTTTGCTGCGCATGGTCATTTCATCTATTTCGCCGCCGTAAACGCCGCCCAAGCACGCCTGCGCGCGGTCAAAGCCCTCGTTACCGGTGACGAAAAAACGCATATTTTTTGCCGTTTGCGCCGCCTTTTGCAGCTCTGCGTCAGTGTAGGCGGTACAGCTTTTTGCAAAGTCAGTACAGCCGGCCGCTTTGAGCACTGCCTGCGCTATACGCTTTTGCAGAATACCCGTAAAAAGATTGTCGGCTGACTGTGCGGCAAATGTCTTTTTGTTCTGCAAAAGAATTTTGCTTAATTCTTTTTCGGAAATATCAGGCAACAGATCCAGCACGATCTCATCGCCGCTGTGCGCGAAAAGCGAGAGATCAAAGACACAGATGCCCGAGAGGTTTTGCTCATTGAACTGCACCTCACCGCTTTCGGCTCTGATGGTCTTGCTGCCGCGCAGTAGCATCACCTGTCCCTGTGCGCGCAGTCCCTTCAGGCTTTTAAGCACGCCGGACTGTACCGAAACAGGGCAGAGCGCCGGCGAAAAGGGAACAAAGCGGTGTCCGAGGTTTTTGAGCATGTCCGCCGCGCTGCCGCTGCCGCCGAGCTTGGGAGACGCCTTGGAGCCTGCCGCTATCACCAGCTTCTCTGCTTGAAACACCCTGTCCGCCGTCGTCACGGTGAAGCGGTCGCGGTGCTTCACGGAACGGATCGTCTGCGAACAAACGATCTCCGCACCGGCTGCCTCGCAGTTGAAGCGCAGCACGTCGAGCACCGCCGACGCCTGACGGCACAGGGGATAATATCTTCCCTCGCTGTCGCAAGCCGTCAAAAGCCCGAGCAGCCTGAAATACGCAAGCAGCTCTGCGGTGCCGATGCGGTCAAACACCGCCTGACTCTGCCGCCTGAAGGAGCCGGCATAGTGTGAGCTGTCCACCGCTGTGTGGGTGAGGTTGCACCGTCCGTTGCCGGTGGCGAGGAGCTTTTTGCCCACGCGGTCGTTCTTTTCCAGCACGGCAACACGCAGACGCGGCTTCTTCCGTTTGGCGGCAATGGCGCACATCAGCCCCGATGCGCCGCCGCCGATTATCAAAGCGTCATACACTTCCATTTTGTTTCACCTAAAAGAGAAGGCAGCCCAACGCTGCCTCCTTTATCATTTGCTGTTTGCCATGAGCGAAAAGATGCCGCCCATGCCCATTTTGACCGCATACGTGCCGATGCCCATAATGACGCCGGCGATCAGCACGCCGCAGATAACGGCGATCACGCTCTTTTTGAAGCCCATATTCAAAAAGCTTGCCGCCAGTGTGCCCGTCCAGGCGCCTGTGCCGGGAAGCGGAATGCCGACGAACAGCATCAAAGCGATAAACAAGCCCTTGCCGCCGTTCTTTTGCAGCTTTTGACCGCCTTTTTCTCCCTTCTTGAGACAGAAGGTAAAGAACTTGCCGATAACCTTTTTGTCGGCGCCCCAGATGAGCACCTTTCTCGCAAAAAAGTAGATGAGCGGGACGGGAAGCATGTTGCCGATAATGCAAATCGGAAACAGCCAGAACACATTGAGATCGTTGGCGATGCCCACCGGGATCGCGCCGCGCAGCTCAATGATCGGTACCATCGAGATAAAAAAGCAAATCAAATACCACATTAAACGATGACTCTCCTTGTCTGAAAAAAGTATAAGTATTCTTTATTTAAATCCTGTTTAGTATAGCAGAAAGTGCAGGTTTTTTCAATACATAAAAGCAATGTTTCCGTAAAAAATCAACAACGATGGCGCTAACCGAGATTTTTTCATTGACTTTGCCTATATTTGATGTAAAATAGAGAGAGTATGAGGTGATAAGATGAAGAATAACAGGGCTTCGGTGCGCTTTACCGCGATTATTTTTGTCCTGACCGCTTTGATGCTTCTTTTTTGCTGGGTGCATTCCTGCTTTCCGGCTTCGGTATCGTCGCAGGAGAGCGACGGCTTTTACCGCGTTTTCTATTGGTTCTTCGGGCTGTTCGGTGCCGGACAGATCGTGACGCAGCATATCGTCCGCAAGCTGGCACATTTCTCGGAATTTGCCGCTGTCGGCGGACTGCTGCTCAGCTGCGCCTATTGCTTTGACCGCAGGCAGCCGCAGCGCTATGCGGTACAGGTTTTGTTTGCCGGTCTTTCGGCAGCCCTGATCGACGAAACCATTCAGCTTTTTATTGAGGGCAGAGCCGGTATGATCGCGGACGTGTGGATCGACTTTGCCGGTGTGGTGACGGGCGCGCTGCTGCTGCTGGCGTTTTATGCCGTGTACCGGCGCACCAAACGTTTTAACAGAAAATAGGGGAGATTATGGAGAAGGTACAACAAAAAGAAAACAAGATGGGCACCATGCCCATGACAAAGCTGATCCTCACCATGTCTTTGCCGGCGATCTTTTCGATGACGATCCTGGCGATGTACAACGTGGTGGACAGCATTTTTGTCAGCAAATACGATATGGACGGCTTTACCGCGATCTCGCTCGCGTATCCGCTGCAGCTGCTGTTGATCGCGGCGTCCGTCGGCACGGCGGTCGGCGTCAACTCGCTGGTGTCGCGCAAGCTCGGTGAGCAAAACTATGAGCAGGCAAACGCTGCCGCCACACACGGCTTGGTGCTCTGCCTGTTCACCTATGCGTTCTTTTTGCTGCTGGGCATCTTCGGTGTGCGCCCGTTTATGACGGCGTTCAGCGGCGGCAATGAGCGCGTGGTGGAGGCAGGCGTGCAATATTTTACCTGCGTACTGTGTCTGTCACTGTTCTCGATCATTCAGGTGATGATCGAAAAAACGCTTCAAGCCACCGGCAATATGATCTATCCCATGCTGTTCCAGCTGACCGGCGCGGTCGTCAATATCATCTTTGACCCGTTGCTGATCTTCGGTATCTGGATCTTTCCCGAAATGGGCGTGCTCGGTGCGGCTGTCGCCACAGTGTTCGGACAGTTCTGCGGCATGATGTTTGCCGTCATCATCTTGTTTTGCAAGAGCCACCGCATCCAAATCAAGCTAAAGGGCTTCCGCTTTAACCCGATAACGGTCAAAAACATCTACGCCGTCGGCTTCCCTTCCATTATTATGCAGAGCATCGGCGCCATTATGATGCTCGGACTCAACGCGATTTTTCAGGCGTATCATTCCATCGTGGCAGTGGACGTGTTCGGTATCTATTTTAAGCTGCAAAGCTTTGTATTCATGCCCTGCTTCGGACTGAACCAGGGACTCATGCCGATCCTCGGCTACAACTACGGCGCACGCAACAGGGCGCGGCTCTATTCGGCGCTCAAAAGGGGCGTGCTGATCGCAGGCGGCATCATGCTTGCCGGCACCATTTTGATGTGGACGATCCCCGATGTGCTGCTCTCTATGTTCGGCGACGAATCGAGCTTTACGGATGTGGATCCGCAGACGCTGCTGCGCGAGGGCGAGCACGCGTTCCGCATCATCAGCCTGTGCTTTGTGCCGGCGGCGGTCGGTATCGTCTTTACCACACTTTTTCAGGCGGTCGGCAAGGGCTTCCGCAGCCTGCTGATGTCCTTCTTCCGTCAGCTGCTCATCCTGCTGCCCACGGCGTTTTTGCTCGCCATGACCGCCGGCGTCACCAATTCCTGGTACGCCTTTCCGATCGCGGAGGCAGGCGCGCTGGTTATTGCGATCCTGTTCTTTGTCAATTTGGTGAAGAGCGATTTCAAAAAGCTGCATTAATGCGAGCCTCGGCGCATATATTTGTGCCGAGGTGATTTTTTTGGAGGAACGCAGCACGATCACGTATGATGAAAACTGGCAGAGCGTCAGTGTTCCCGAGACGCCGCCGATCGTCTCGCATACAGAGAAAGCGGAAGAAGGACCCGTCCGCCGCGGAGAACCGCCGCGGCACCTGTTGCTGACCTTGCAGCTTGTCGCCTGTGTGCTGCTGGCAGCCGCGGCATTCGCGCTCAAGGGCATCGGCGGAGAGGTCTATGAAAAGGTGCACGCGTGGTACACGGAGCAGCTCAACGCCACGGTGCTCTTTGACGGCAGTCACGGCTTTGAGGGCTTGTTTTCGGCGACAGCGGATGAAGCTGCATCTTAGGCATACGGAGGTGGAGCTGTCTTACACGCTGCTCTGTCTGACTGCCGCAGCGGTGCTGCTCAGCGTCACGGAGCGCTTTGTGTGGTGCGCGCTGGCGATCATGATACACGAGAGCGGCCATCTGCTCGCCATGCGCCGCTGTGGATATTTCCCGAAAAGAATCAAAATCTCCCTCTTTGCCATCGACATCACAGACAGCGCGCGGCAGGAGCGAACAGCCGCACAAAATGCTTTTATAATTTTTTTCGGTCCTTTTGCGAATTTTGTTTGTTTTCTGTGCGGATATCTGTTATACTTAAAAGGTATTGTGCGATCGCTGCCCTTTGCGGCGGCAAATCTGTCGGTAGGTCTGTTCAACAGCCTGCCTGTGCTGTCGCTCGACGGCGGTCAGCTGCTCTGGCTGCTCCTGTGCCGCAGGTGTACGCCTGCAACTGCGGAAAAGGTTGTCAACGCCTTGACCTTCGCGTGCGTTTTTCCGCTTGCGGCTCTCGGCTTTTGGCTGCTGCTCAGGGAGCGGAATGTTTCACTGCTGTTTGTCAGCGCCTATTTGATTGCAGCGCTGCTGAACAGGGAAAACAGGTTTTTTTAGGGGAGGAAAATATGGTATCCAAAAAAGTTGAAAAACTGCTTTTGAAGGTGCAAAAGCCCGGCCGCTATGTCGGCGGCGAGCTCAACGAGGTGATCAAGAACAAACGGGACGTGGAGGTGCGCTTTGCATTCTGCTTTCCCGACACCTACGAGGTCGGCATGTCGCACCTTGGCATGAAAATACTCTACAGTCAGTTCAACAGCGTTCCCTATATCTGGTGCGAGCGCGTGTTTGCACCGTGGGTCGATATGGAGGAGGAGATGGTCAAAAACCACATCCCGCTCTATGCGCTCGAAAGCGGAGACCCGCTGTCGGACTTCGATTTTATCGGCTTCACGCTCCAATATGAGCTGAGCTATACCAATATGCTCAATATGCTCAAGCTCGGCGAGGTGCCCGTCACCACCGAAGCGCGCGGCAATGAGCTGAAGCATATCGTCGTGGCAGGCGGTCCGTGCGCCTGCAATCCCGAGCCGATCGCGGATTTTGTCGATCTGTTCTTTATCGGTGAGGGAGAGGAGGTCGACCTCGAGGTGATGGAGCTGTTCCGTCAGTGCAAAAAAGAGGGAGCGGACAAGCGTGAATTCCTCCGCCGCTGCGCCCAAATCGAGGGCGTCTATGTGCCCTCGCTCTATGAGGTCGCCTACCACGAGGACGGCACCATAAAAAGCTTTGTGCCAAAGGACGGCGCGCCTGCCGTGGTGCACAAGCGGCTGATGCTCGACATGGACAAGTCCTATTATCCCGACAATTTTGTGGTGCCAATGGTCGAGATCGTTCACGACCGCGCCGTTCAGGAGATTTTCAGAGGGTGCATCCGCGGCTGCCGCTTTTGTCAGGCAGGCTTTATCTACCGTCCGGTGCGCGAAAAGTCGCCCGACACCATCAACGCCCAGTGCCGTGCGCTCTGTGAGAACACCGGCTATGATGAGGTTTCGCTCTCCTCTCTCAGCTCCAGCGACTACAGCCAAATCGTGCCGCTGCTCGAAAAGCTGACGGAATGGTCGGGTGAAGAAAAGGTCAGCCTGTCGCTGCCGTCGCTGCGCGTGGACGGCTTTACCGACGAGATTATGAACAAGATAAAAACCGTGCGCAAAAGCGGACTGACCTTTGCTCCCGAGGCAGGCAGCCAGCGCATGCGCGACGTGATCAATAAAAATGTGCAGCACGACGAGCTGATGCAGACCTGCGCCACCGCGTTTGCCGGCGGCTGGACAACCGTCAAGCTCTATTTTATGATCGGTCTGCCGACCGAGACCATGGACGACGTGGCGGCGATCGCGCAGCTCGGACAGGATGTGGTGGATACCTACTACCGCACGCCGAACCACGCCAAGGGCAAAAGCGTGCGCGTCACGGTATCGGCGTCGTCCTTTGTGCCCAAGCCCTTTACGCCGTTTCAGTGGGAGCCGCAGGACACCATTTCGCAGCTGCACGAAAAGCAGGAGCATATCAAAAAAAGCATCACCACCAAAAAAGTACAGTTCAACTACCACGACGCGGACACGAGCTTTTTGGAGGCGGTGTTTGCGCGCGGCGACCGCAAGCTCTGCCGGGTGATGGCGCTCGCCTGCGAGAAAGGCTTTCATTTTGACGGCTGGAACGACTGCTTCAGCCTCGAAAAATGGATGGCGCTGTTTGAGGAATGCGGCATTGACCCTGCCTTTTATGCCAACCGCCGCCGCAGCTTTGACGAGATACTGCCGTGGGACCATATCGACTACGGCGTTGAAAAGCGCTTTTTGCAAAAGGAATGCCAAAAGGCGTATGAGAATACCACGACGCCGCACTGCCGGCTGAAATGCTCCGGCTGCGGCGCTGCCAAATACGGAAGGGGTGTGTGCTTTGAAAAACGTAAGGATCTGGTTTAAAAAAGACTTTGAATGCCGCTATATCTCGCACCTCGACCTCAACCGCACCATGCTGCGCGCGCTCCACAAAAGCAAGATCCCCATCTGGCATACCGAGGGTTTCAATCCGCACCCGTTTGCGACCTTTCCCTTGCCACTGTCGCTGGGCTTTCGCGGTGTGAACGAGTGCATGGATGTGCGGCTGGAGGATGAGGAATTTTCTTTTGAAGAAATAAAGAACCGGCTGAACGCCTGTCTGCCGCGCGGTCTCCGCGTTTTTGACGTCACCGAGGCGGTGATGAAGGCTGGAAAAGTCGCCTATGCCTCCTTTACCATACTTCTTTCACTGCCGGACAAGTCCTCGCGCCTTGTGTGTGAACAGCTCGGCGCGCTCTTGCAAAATGATACGATCGAGATCGAAAAGAAATCCAAAAAGGGCATGAAAACCGTTGACATCAAGCCCGGTATCAAAAGCTTCAGCGTGACGGAGCTGTTCGACTGCGCCAAGCTTGATGTGGTGCTCTCGGCAGGCAGCAGCGACAACGTGAACCCGAATTTGCTGATCGCAGCCCTTTCGCGTGCAACCGGCTGTGAATACGATGCGGACATAACGCGCAACGAGCTGTATAACAGCGAGTTGGAACCGTTCAGGTAGGTGAGCCGTATGTTTGCCTATACGATCAGAGAGGCGGCGTTTCTTACTTCTTTTAAAGAAAAACTCCGCCAATATATCAACAAATCCTACAAATATACCATGCAGTTTTTGGCGAGTCCCGTGGTTAACGATTATCACGATAACGAGCGGCTGGTTTTGATCGCCGTCAACAAATCGGTTTATCAGAATCTATACAGCTTCATGCACCTCAACGAGAGCAACATGCAGTATGCCGCCTTTGCATGTCTGGAAAACGCGCTCTATGCCATGCGCCTCTACAACGCGCTGGTGCTCAATCCCGACTATCTGCACACCTACATCACCTCTCCCGTTTTTTCGCTGGAGGAAGCGGAGCGAGAGCAGGACGAAAAGCAGCAGGCGGATCCCGAAAAGGCGGAGCAGTTTTCGGTCAGGGAGTTTTATCACTCGCTGCACCGGTTCAATACCTTTGTATTAAAGACCCCGGCGATCTCCTCCCAGCTCTGCAACAAAAATCTGTATTTGGGGCTTGCATGCGGACAGGAGCTGAGCGACGAGCTGCAAAATGAGGTCAGAAAAAACATGACCGGCGCTTATCTCTCGCTTCGCAAGCACACCAAGCTGTTCTTCAACGGCGGCATCGACGAGGACATGGAAAACCTTGAGGACGAGATCTACGAGATGTTCACGGAGTATGTAAAGCGGTTTTCATCATTTCTATAGGTAAAAATCACACAGCATTTCCGTTTTCTTCAAGTAGTTTTCACATAGAGGGGGTAGACTATAGTCACAATAAAGCTTACTTCCTCCTTTTGAAGATTTTTCATAGATGTTCCTTTTGTAAAGACCTGCCGACCGGCGGGTCTTTATACTTTTATTGAGGAAAAAGATGTATTATTATTCTCTTAACAAATATTTAATGCGTGCCTTCGGCGAAAAGGTCTACAAGCTCTCGCTGGACGGCGGCATGACCTGCCCCAACCGCGACGGCACCCTGGGGCACCGCGGCTGTATCTTTTGCAGCGCCGGCGGCTCCGGCGAATTTGCGGCGAGCCGAACGCTCTCCGTCACCGAGCAGATTACCCAAGCCAAAAGGCGTATCGCGGCAAAAACGGACTGCAAAAAATTTATCGCCTATTTTCAGCCGTTTACCAACACCTACGCGCCGGTTTCGGTTTTGCGCAGGCTGTTTGAAGAAGCCATCGCGCCGGACGATATGGTCGCCCTGTCGGTGGCGACGCGTCCCGACTGTCTGCCGGACGACGTGACAGACCTATTGGGCGAGCTGAACCGCCGAAAGCCCGTGTGGGTGGAGCTTGGCTTGCAGACCATTCATCCCGATACAGCGGCTTATATCCGCAGGGGCTATGACCTGCCGGTATATGACGACGCCGTCCGGCGGCTGCATGCGGTCGGCGTGCAGGTGATAACGCACATCATTTTGGGCTTGCCGTTTGAAACAAAGACGGATATGCTGCAAAGCGTGCGCTACGCCGGAGAGCGAAGCGACGGCGTCAAGCTGCAGCTGCTGCACGTTCTAAAGGGGACAGACCTGCTGACAGACTATCAAGACGGCGTGTTTCAAACACTCGGACCAGAGGAATACGCAGAGCTTTTGTGCGATTGCATCGAGGTACTGCCGCCGCATGTCGTTGTGCACCGGCTGACGGGCGACGGAGACAAAAAGCTGTTGGCGGCACCGCTTTGGAGCGCCGACAAAAAGCGCGTGCTCAACACCATCAACCGCATCATGCGCGAACGCGACGTGATACAGGGCAGTCGATACGCTGTTTTTACAGCTAACAAATTAAAGAGAGGCAGTGAATGAATCGAAAAAAGATACTGACAGGCTTGGTTTCCGTGTTTTTTCCGCAGCGGTGCGCATGCTGCGGCCGTGTGATCGTTCCGTCCGCCCTGTTCTGTCCGGAATGCCTTGCCGCGCTGCCGAAAACCGTCTACGAACGCTCTGCCGTCGGCGGCTTTTTGTGCAGCGCGGCACTGCTGTATGAAGAGCCGTACAGCACCGCCTTGAAGCGCTTTAAGTTTCACAGCAAGCCCGGCGGCTTGCAGGGCTTTGCCTTTTTGACAGTCAAGGCGGCGAGAGAGCGGTTTGCAGGCAAGGACTTTGACGCCGTCACCTGTGTGCCCATGACCCGTCTTGCCGTTTTCAAACGCGGCTACAACCAGTCGGAGGAGCTGGCAAGGGCTTGCGCCAAGCTCATGGCGCTCCCGTTTGAGCCGGTGCTCGAAAAATATAGATCTAATGCGCCGCAGCGCACGCTCAACCGCTCCCAACGAGCAAAAAACGTCAGGGGCGTGTTCCGTATCCGCAAGAGCCACAGCGTCACGGGCAAGCGCTATCTGCTGATCGACGACGTTATCACCACCGGAAGCACGCTCGGCGAATGCGCAAGGGTGCTCAAAACCGGCGGCTGCAGCGAGGTTTGCTGCGCGGTGCTCTGCACGACGCCGGAATAACCGTGAATATTTTTAAAAAAGCCTTTTATCCCGACAGGTTTTGTGATATACTATTAAAGATATTGATAGAAAATGGAGATGATTGAATGAGTCAAACGCAGCGAATCAGGCTGGCGGACGGCGTGCAGTTTTCCGCCGTCAGGGACAGCCGCTTCAAAACCATGAAGCTTTCTGCGAATATTATCGTGCCGCTCAGCGCCGAAACCGCTTCGGCAAACGCGCTGATTTGCGGTGTGCTCTCGCGTTCCTGTAAGGCTTATCCCGATTTTACAGCACTGAGCAAAAAACTCAGCTCCCTGTACGGCGCTGATTTGAACGTGTCTATCCGCAAATCGGGCGACAACCAGGTGCTCACGCTGTCGGCTTCGGGACTGGACGACCGCTACACCCTTGGCGGCGAGAGCGTGGCGAGGGAGCTGTCACAGCTGCTCTGCGGCGTCATTTTTGAACCGAATCTGAAGGACAACGCCTTTTTGGAGGAGGAAGTGGAGCAGGAGAGAAGACAGCTTCTCGATCTGATCGATTCCGAATTCAATGAAAAGCGCATCTACGCCAACGCACAGCTCGTCAAATATATGTGTCAAAACGAGGTGTTCGGCATCAAGCGCTACGGCACTGCCGAAAAAATCAAAGAGGCAACCCCGCAGTCGCTCTATGCAGCGTGGCAGCAGCTCCTCAAAACGGCCGTCTTTGAGATCCTCTATATCGGCGACAGCGCGCCCGACAAGGCGATCGAGGTGTTTGCGGAGGCGTTCGGTCGCATCGACCGCGCACCCGTTGCGGCGCAGACAGAGGTGATACGCCGTGCGGACGAGCCGAAGCATATCACCGAGGAAATGAGTGTGGCGCAGTCCAAGCTGGTGATGGGCTTCCGTGCCGGCACCGCCCTGCCCGACCGGGAGATATACGCGACCAATCTGATGTGCGCGATCCTCGGCGGCACCGCCAATTCCAAGCTGTTCTGCAACGTGCGCGAAAAGCAGAGCCTTTGCTACTATTGCAGCTCGCGCTATGACAAGATGAAGGGCATTTTGTTTATCGACAGCGGCGTTGAGGGCGAAAACATCGAAAAGCTCGAGGCAGGCGTGATGCACGAGATCGAGGATATGCAAAACGGCGTCATCACCGATTTTGAGATTGAGGCCACCAAGATGGCGATCGTCAACGCCTACCACACCTCCAACGACACCGTCAGCGGCATCGAGAGCTGGTATATGGCGCAGCTGTTTGACGGCAGCTTCAAGTCGATAGAGGAGATGGCGGCGATCATCAACGCTGTCACCAAGGAAGAGATCGTCGCGGCGGCAAACAGGCTGACGCTCGATACGGTCTATGTTTTGAAGAATCGTTAAGGGGGACAGGATGGATACCACGATCAAGGAAGTAAAATCAGCCAGAGCAGGCGACAGCTACTACCAAATCAAGCACAGCTCGGGACTGAATATCTATGTATATCCCAAGGAGGGCTACCGCTCCGCTTATGCGATCATCGGCGCCAATTACGGCAGCGTCAACACCTGCTTTTCGCTCGACGGCGGCGAGAAGATAACCGTTCCCGACGGTATCGCACACTATTTGGAGCACAAGCTGTTTGAGAGCGCCGAGGGCGACGCCTTTACGCGCTATGCCGAGACCGGCGCGTCCGCCAACGCCTACACCAGCTTTGAAAAGACCTGCTATCTCTTTTCCTGCACCGATAAATTTGACGAGAGCTTTGAGATCTTGCTCGACTTTGTGCAGGATCCCTATTTTACGGCGCAGACCGTGCAAAAGGAGCAGGGGATCATCGGTCAGGAGATCAAGATGTATGACGATTCTCCTGACTGGCGCGTGATGTTCAACATGCTCGGCGGCATGTACCACAACCATCCGGTCAAGATCGACATCGCCGGCACCGTGGAATCGATCGCCGAGATCACTGCCGAAAAGCTCTATGCGTGCTACAACACCTTCTACAACCTCAACAACATGGTGCTCTGTGTTGCCGGCAACGCCACTGTGGAGCAGGTGCTCAAAACCTGCGACCGCATGCTCAAGCCGAGCGAGGCACACACCATCCAAAACTATTTTGCAGACGAGCCCTACGCGATCGTTGAGCCGTATGTGGAGCAGAGCTTTCCCGTCTCCATGCCGATCTTCAACCTCGGCTTCAAGGAACATGCGGACGCCGTGCTGCACGAAAAGGAGCTGGCAGAGATCGAGATCCTTCTCTCGGCGCTCGCTTCTCCCACCAGCGCGCTCTACCGCGAGCTGATGGACAACAACCTGATCAACAACACCTTCTCCTATGAGCTGTTCGAGGGACCCGGCTACTGCGCCGTGATCTTCGGCGGCGAGAGCCGTGCGCCCAAGCAGGCTGCGGAGATGATCAAACAGTATATCACCAAGATCAAGCAGGAGGGACTGAGCGCCGAGGACTTTGAAATAGCCAAAAAGGCGGTCTACGGCGACAGTATTTCTTCGCTCAATTCGGTCAGCAACATCGCCAACATGATCGCTGACTACCACTTCAACGGAAACGAGCTATTCACCTATATCGACGCGATCGCCGCTGTCGAAAAGGAGGACGTGGAAAAGCGTCTCGGCAATATGCTCGACGTCGCCAACTGCACGCTTTCCGTTGTCAAAAACGCCGAAGCATAAGCGGCAGAGGTAAAAAGGAGGAACACAATGCAACATTTTCATGTGCAGTTTCCGGGATTCGGCTGGGAGTTCGACATCACCAATGTCGCCTTCACCATCGGCAACTATCCCGTTTACTGGTACGGACTCATCATCACGGGTGGTCTGCTGCTGGCGCTCTTGTATGCATGGCGCACCGCTCCGCGCTATCACGTCGATTCATCCAAGCTCTTCAACTGTGTGCTGGTCGGTCTGATCACCGGCGTGATCGGCGCAAGGCTCTATTATGTGGCGTTCGCATGGGAAGAATACGCCGCCGACCCGATTTCGATCTTGTATATCCACGAGGGCGGCTTGGCGATCTACGGCGGCATCATCGGCGCACTGCTGGGCGGCTTTGTGATGGCAAAGATACAAAAACAAAAATTCCTGCCGATCCTCGACATCACCATGATGGGCTTTTTGATCGGACAGGGAATCGGCAGATGGGGCAATTTTATGAATCAGGAGGCGTTCGGCGCTCCCACCGATTTGCCGTGGCGCATGCTCAGCGAGAACACCATCGTCAACGGCGCCGTCACGGCGGTACATCCCTGCTTCTTATATGAAAGCCTGTGGTGCCTGCTCGGCTTTGTGATACTGCACTTCTTCGGCAAGTACCGCCAGCGCTACGCAGGACAGATTTTTTATCTCTATATGGCATGGTACGGCTTTGAGCGCATGATCGTGGAAGGTCTGCGCATGGACAGCCTGTATCTGCCCTTCAAGGTGTTCGATATGGACATCCGCGTTTCACAGGCGCTTTCGGCGCTGATCATGATCATCGGCATCACCATGCTGTTGGTTAATATCAAAAAGGAGGATCCTTTCTATGCAGATTATAGACGGAAAAAAAGTGGCGGCAGACACCAAAGCAAGGGTAAAAGAGCGCACTGAAGAATTAAAAAACACCTATCACATCACGCCCGGACTGGCAGTGGTGATCGTCGGCGACGACCCTGCCTCGCGCGTGTATGTCAACAATAAAAAGAAAGCCTGCGAAGCGGTCGGCTTTGTGTCCGAGGAGTATGCGCTTCCTGCCGAGACCACACAGGAGGAGCTGCTCGCGCTGGTGGAAACGCTGAACAACAAGCCCGACATCAGCGGCATTCTGGTGCAGCTTCCGCTTCCCAAGCACCTTGACGACAAGGCGGTCATCGCGGCGATCAATCCGCAGAAGGACGTGGACGCGTTCCACGCCGTGAACGTCGGCAAAATCATGCTCGGCGAATACGACTTTTTGCCCTGCACACCGGCAGGCGTGATGGAGATGCTCCACAGCTATCAGATCCCAGTGGAGGGCAAGGAGTGCGTGGTCATCGGCAGAAGCAACATCGTCGGTAAGCCCATGGGCATGCTGCTGCTGCATGAGAACGGCACCGTGACCATCTGCCACAGCCGCACCAAAAATCTGGCGGAGGTTTGCCGCAGAGCGGATATTCTGGTCGCCGCCGTCGGCATCCCCAAGTTTGTCAAGGCGGATATGGTCAAGGAGGGCGCCGTGGTGATCGACGTCGGCATGGACAGAGACGAAAACGGCAAGCTCTGCGGCGATGTGGACTTTGAGAACGTCAAGGAAAAATGCTCCTTTATCACGCCGGTTCCCGGCGGCGTGGGTCCCATGACCATCGCCACGCTGATGAAGAACACGCTCAAGGCGTGCAAGCTCCAAAACAATATCGCAGACTGAGCCGGTTGGTGGTATCAGTAACAGCTTCGTCATAAAATAATTGGCGCAAACCCTTTACAAATCGCGCCGGTTGTGTTATAATTTAGCAGTTGACCTAAGCCACGGACTGAGGATCCAGCCGCCAAGCGGAGATTTCACAGCCTTTTTCTGAGACTTGGGCGAATATTATAAAAAGGTGGAATGACACATGTTGAAAGAAGAAAAACAAGCTATCATGGCGGAATATGCCATCCATGAGGGCGACACCGGTTCTCCGGAGGTCCAGATCGCGCTTCTCACCAGAAGGATCAACGACCTCACCGAGCACCTCAAGATCCACAAGAAGGATCACCACAGCAGACGCGGTCTTTTGATGATGGTCGGTCAGAGAAGAAGCCTTCTCGGCTACCTCAAAAAGGTTGACATCGAAAGATACCGTTCCATTATCGGCAGACTGGGTATCCGTAAGTAATTTTTCGCATGCAAGGGCAAGTGGGCGCTGTGCCTGCTTGCCCTCGATTCAAATAACGGGATAATTATGCTGTCTTTTAGCGGTAAAACAAGCCGTTGCCACGGCAGGCACTCCGCCTTTTGAGAGGTCGTAATAACGGCAGTGTTGATAAACGGCGGGGGGAAATGTTTGCGGGTCACAGGCTTGGCAAATGCTTTGAAACAGCGTTTGAACAATTTTTTAATGCATTTATTTAGTGTTTTGTATTAAACCTTTTCAAGCAGTAACTTTTCTCGCGAAACGCTGCGGTTTAGCTTCAGCGCAAGTGTCAGTACGCGAATTGCCCACCGTGGCAACGGCTTGTTTTATTGCTAAATCGGCGTAAGGTCCCGTTGGAATTTTCTACAGAAAGGATTTTACAATGAACAGATTAATGACTTTTGACAAGTACAGAGTATTTGAAACCGAGTTTGCCGGCAGACCGCTCAAGATCGAAACCGGCAAAATGACACAGCTTGCCAACGGCGCCTGCATGGTGACCTACGGCGAGACCAGCGTACACTGCGCGGTCACGGCTTCCGCAAAGCCCAGAGAGGGCGTAGACTTCTTTCCGCTCTCTGTTGACTACGAAGAAAAAATGTATTCCGTTGGCAGGATCCCCGGCTCCTACCTCAAAAGAGAGGGCAGACCGACCGAGCACGCGATTCTCACCAGCCGTGTGATTGACCGCCCGATTCGTCCGCTGTTTGACAAAAGCATGCGCAACGACGTCTCCATCGTCTGCACCGTTATGAGCGTTGACCCCGACTGTCAGCCCGAGATCGTGGCGATGATCGGCGCTTCCATCGCTATCTCCATCTCCGATATTCCGTGGAACGGTCCCATTTCCGGCTGCTCCGTCGGCATGGTAGACGGCGCGTTCGTGATCAACCCCACTGAGGAACAGCGCAAGGTCAGCAAGATGGCGACCACCGTCGCCTCCACCAGCGAGAGGATCGCCATGATCGAGGCAGGCGCCGACTGCGTATCCGACGAGGATATGTACAACGCCATCATGTTCGGTCACGAGGCAAACCAGAAGATCATTGACTTTATCAACAGCATCAAGGCTGAGATCGGCAAGCCCAAGTTTGAATTCACCAGCTTGGAGCCCGACCACGAGATGTTTGAGGCTATCAAAGCCTTTGCCGAGGAGGACGTAAAGGCGGCTCTCGACACCGACGACAAGACCGTCCGCGACGAGCGTCTGAAGCCCATCTATGAGGCAGTTCACGCAAAATTTGACGAGATCTATCCCGAGCAGGAGGCAATGATCGACGAGTGCCTGTACAAGACACAGAAGTTCATCGTTCGCCGCTGGCTCCTCGACGAGCAAAAGCGTGTTGACGGCAGAGGCATGGACGATATTCGTCCGCTCGCCAGCGAGGTTGCCGTTCTGCCCAGAGTACACGGCTCCGGCATGTTCACCAGAGGTCAGACACAGGTTCTCACCGTTGTGACCCTCGGCTCCGTCGGCGACAAGCAGCTGCTCGACGGCATCGACGGCGAAACTGAAAAGAGATATATCCACCACTATAACTTCCCGAGCTATTCAGTTGGCGAGACCAAGCCCAGCCGCGGCCCCGGCAGACGTGAGATCGGTCACGGCGCCCTCGCAGAAAGAGCGCTGCTGCCTGTGATCCCGTCCGTTGAGGACTTCCCGTATGCACTGCGCCTTGTCTCTGAGGTGCTCTCCTCCAACGGCTCCACTTCTCAGGGCTCCGTCTGCGGCTCCACACTGGCGCTGATGGATGCCGGTGTGCCGATCAAGGCGCCTGTCGCCGGTATTTCCTGCGGCCTGATCACCGAGGGTGAGCGCTGGATGACCATGGTCGATATTCAGGGTCTCGAGGACTTCTTCGGCGATATGGACTTCAAGGTTGCCGGTACCCACGAGGGCATCACCGCTATCCAGATGGATCTCAAAATCAGCGGTCTCACTCCCGAAATGGTAAAGGAAGCACTCGAAAAGACACACAAGGCGCGTCTGTATATCCTCGACGAGGTCATGCTCAAGGCAATTGCAGAGCCGCGTGCCGAGCTGTCACCCTATGCTCCCAAGATGTACACCACCACCATTCCTGCCGACAAAATCAGCGAGGTTATCGGCAAGAGCGGCAAGGTTATCAAGGAGATTCAGGCAGAGTGCGAGGTCAAGATTGACATCGAAGAGGACGGCGAAATCGGACAGGTATTTGTTGCCGGTCTGGACGCCGAAAAGTGCCAGCGCGCGATTGATATTGTGCAGACGATTGCCACTGATCCCGAGCCGGGCGCTATGTATCTCGGCAAGGTAACGCGTATCATGGACTTCGGCGCATTCGTAGAGATCGCTCCCGGCAAGGAGGGCTTGGTTCACGTTTCGCAGCTCGACGTCAAGCGCACCGAAAATGTGACAGATGTGGTCAACGTCGGCGACATCATCCGCGTCATGGTGACCGAGATCGACGACAAGGGCAGACTCAACCTGAGCCGCCGCGAGGTGCTGATCAAGGTGGACGGCCTGACTCCCGAGGACAACGGCGACGACAAAGCCCAGCGTCCGCGCAGACCCAGAGGCAACAACGACCGCAGAAGAAACGGCGGCAGAAGATAATTTAGCCGACAGTTTTTGTCACTGAAAGCTTAATCATAAAATCACAAAAGGGTTTTCCGTTCACACAGCGGAAAACCCTTTTTAATTCTTAATTCTTAATTCATAATGCATAATTGGCAGAGAAAAAGCCTTCCCGTTTTGGTGATGGGAAGGCTTATCATATAGTATCTTTTTGTCACAGAGATGGCAGTGACAGCACACATACCATCTCAACTCTCAACTCTCTTAACGCTCCGCTCTATCCAATGCGATGCGCTACGCAGACGATAACGGATCTGCCCTGCATGCGGATGTGACGGTTGGCGATGACTACATTTTCATCTTCACAGACAACATTCTCGGGCGGTCTGCCTGTATCGACATACAGGTGCCAGATATAGTCGGCAGGCAGTCCGGGCAGTTCGATCTCAGCGGACTCCCAGTGCGCATTGATGCCGAAATAGACGATCTCATCGACCAGCGGGATCGCCGACGCACCGGCGTACATCACGCCGACATAACGCGACTCGGGATTGTAGTCCGTTTGCCACGGCTTGTGCGAATGCAGGCTCTCGGGCGGCAGGGTACAGTCGCTCTCGCGGCGGTTCTTGGTGATGACCTTGAAGCGCTTGCGGAACGCGATCATATATTTGAAAAACTCAAAGACGTCTCTGTATTTTTCCTTGCGCGACCAGTCGAGCCATGAGGTGATATTATCCTGACAGTAGGCGTTGTTGTTGCCGAACTGCGTGTTACAGAATTCGTCGCCGGCGAGGAACAGTGCCGCTCCGCGGCTGCACATCAGAGAGGCAAAGGCGTTCTTCACGAGCTTGCGGCGCAGCGCGTCAACGGCAGGGTCGTCGGTATCGCCCTCAAAGCCGCAGTTCCAGCTGTTGTTGTCATTGGCGCCGTCGGTGTTGTTCCAGCCGTTTTTATAGTTGTGCTTTTCGTTGTAGGAATACATATCCCACAGCGTAAAGCCGTCATGGCAGGTGAGGAAGTTTACGCTTGCGCAGTTGCCGCGGTAGGACGGATCATACAGATCCTTGGAGCCGGTCAGACGGTGAGTGGCAGCCCACGCCAGATCGCGGTCGCCCTTGAGAAAGCGGCGCATATCGTCGCGGTATTTGCCGTTCCATTCCGCCCAGCGGTTCCAGGACGGGAAGCTGCCGACCTGATACAGACCGCCTGCGTCCCACGCCTCGGCGATCAGCTTGGTGTTGCCGAGAATCGGGTCAAACGCCAGACTTTTGAGCAGCGGCGGTTGATCCATCGGCGTGCCGTCCTCGTTGCGTCCGAGAATGGAGGCAAGGTCAAAGCGGAAGCCGTCGATCTTGTATTCCGTCACCCAGTAGCGCAGACATGCCTTGATGAAGTTGCGCACGATCGGGTGATTGCAGTTGAGCACATTGCCGCAGCCGCTGAAATTGTAATATTTGCCGTCCGGCGTGAGCATATAATAAATATTGTTGTCGATTCCCTTAAAGGAGAAGAACGGTCCCAGCTCGTTGCCCTCGGCGGTGTGGTTGAACACAACATCGAGAATAATCTCAATGCCATTGGATTTGAGGTCGCGAATCAGCTCCTTGAGCTCGGTGCCCTCGCGGTGGTGCTTGTGACCGTGAACGGATTCGTAGCTGGTATTCGGCGCAAAAAAGCCGACGGTGTTATAACCCCAGTAATCATAGAGCTGCTCGCCCTCAAAGGTGCGGTGAGAGCCCATCTCGTCAAACTCAAAAATAGGCATCAGCTCGATCGCATTGATACCCAGCTCCTTGAGGTAGGGGATCTTCTCGCGGATACCGGCAAAGGTGCCGTGATTCTCAACGCCGGAGCTTTCGTCCATCGTAAAGCCTCTGACGTGAAGCTCATAAATAATCAGTTCCTCAAACGGAATCGGGGGCGTCTTAAAGTTGCCCCAGTCGTAGTCCTCAAACACCACGCGCGCCTTGTAGACGCACTGATCCTGCTGCGGCTTGCCCCAGCCGCTCTGACCGGTGACCGCCTTGGCGTAGGGGTCGAGGATATATTTTGTCTTGTCAAACACCAAACCCTTTTTGGGGTCGTAGGGACCGTCGATCGAGTAGGCGTATTCAAACTTGTCGATCTCCAGACCGAATACGATCATGGAGTAGGTGTTGCCGATACGGTAGGAATCGGGAAAGGGGAGACGCACATAAGGCGTTCTGGCTCCCGGCGCAAACAAAAGCAGCGTGCAGGAGGTGGCATAGACGGAACTGATCGTGAAATTCACGCCGCCGCGCACCGCACTGGCACCCTCCAGATCATAGTATCCGGGCCGTACGTTATAACCGCAAATAATGTCAGTGGGCTTTAAGTCCCTTAACATAAAAGTAATCCCTCCAAAGGACGTTGTTATTCTATTTTACCATTATATTCGACGAATTTCAACCGTTATTTTGACAATAACATAATGTTTTTATGTCTTGTATGAATTCCTGTAAGATAGCGGAAAGTTATTGCATATATTGCACGTTATCAACTTTTTGTGCTACATTATATCTAAAAAGGTAATAGAAATATTGTACAAAAATAGAATTGAACTGAAAAAATAGTTGTGATATAATAACATTGAATAACTATGACAGGGGTGTACCACCATGATTGTAAAAGATATAATTGATATCCTCGAAGGCGAGATCATCTGCGAGGGAGACCTCGAACAGGAAATCAAAACCGCCTGCGGCTCCGACATGATGAGCGATGTTTTGGCGTTCGTCAAGGATCAGTCCGTCCTGCTCACGGGCTTGGTGAATCCGCAGGTCGTGCGCACCGCCGAAATGATGGACATGGCTTGTATTGTGTTTGTACGCGGAAAAATTCCGGATGAATCCATTATCCGTCTGGCGGAGCAGCGCGGCATCACCTTGATGAAAACGCGTTACAGAATGTTTACCGCCTGCGGTTTGCTATATACAAACGGACTTTCGGGAGGAACAAAGGTATGAGCAACGCCATTCATCTTCATTATGAGGTGTCGGGCGAGGATTTTACGCGTGCAGGTGAAGCGAGCGGTGCGGTCAAAAAGCGCCTGAAATCGCTGGGTTACAATCCCGACGCCATCCGCCGTGTGGCGATTGCCATGTATGAGGCGGAGATCAATATGGTCATTCATGCCGACGGCGGCTACTGCGATGTGGATATTTATCCCGACAAAGTCGAGATCCTGCTCGCCGACCACGGTCCCGGTATTCCCGACGTGGAAAAAGCCATGCAGGAGGGCTTCTCCACAGCGCCCGACAACGTGCGCAGCCTCGGCTTCGGCGCCGGCATGGGCTTGCCGAACATCAAAAAATACAGTGACGAAATGCGCATCGAAACCACTATCGGCGTGGGAACGAACCTCTATTTGACTGTAAAAGTGAACACTTAATTCGTAATTCGTAATGCTTTTAAAGCACAGTGAGTGCGCGGCACAGATCGCTAAGCACTAACCACGACACAAACTCTCAAAAGGAGTCTGCTATGAGCAAATACTTTCATTCGGTGCAGCTGGACGCTGACCGCTGCTGCGGCTGCACCAACTGTCTGAAGCGCTGCCCGACCGAGGCGATCCGCGTACATGACGGAAAGGCAAAGATCCTCTCCGAGCGTTGTATCGACTGCGGCGAATGCATCCGCATTTGTCCGCACCACGCCAAAAAGGCGAACAGCAGCAAGTTGGCAGAGATCAAGGACTTTGACTACACCGTAGCCATCCCTGCGCCTGCGTTGTTCGGACAGTTCAATAATTTGGACAGCATCGACATCGTGCTCACCGGCTTGAAGCAGCTGGGCTTTGACGATGTGTTTGAGGTCAGCCGTGCCGCCGAGCTTGTCAGCGAAGCGACACGCAGCCTGATAAAAGAAAACAAACTGAAAAAGCCGATCATCAGCTCCGCCTGTCCGGCTGTTGTCAGACTGATCAAGATCCGCTTTCCGGAGCTGTGTGAAAACGTGATGCCGCTGCTCGCGCCCATTGAGGTAGCAGCGCGGATAGCCAAGCGCGACGCGATGGAGAATTCCGGCTTGCCAAAGGACAGGATCGGCGTGTTTTTCATCACACCCTGTCCTGCCAAGGTCACGGAGATCCATTCTCCCAACTACACAGCCAAAAGCGAGGTGGACGGCGCGATCGCCGTTTCCAAGATCTATCCCGAGCTGACGCGCGCCATGGATCATCTCAAGGAGGTGGAGCCGCTCGGTCAGTCCGGACTGATGGGCATCGGCTGGGCGACCTCCGGCGGTGAAGCCGCCGCCATGCTCGGCGACCGGTATCTGGCTGCCGACGGCATCGAAAACGTGATCCGCGTTTTGGAAGAGCTGGAGGACGAGCACATTCGCGGCGTGGACTTCATTGAGCTGAACGCCTGCTCCGGCGGCTGCGTGGGCGGCGTGCTCAATGTGGAAAATCCGTATGTCGCGCAGGCGCGTATCCAAAATCTGCGCAAGTTCCTGCCGGTCTCGCTGAACCATTTGGAGGACGGCGAGCTGGAGCGCATGTTCTGGGAACACGAGTTAAATTACGACGCGGACATTTTCCGTCTTGACAAGGATATTTCCCGGGCAATGGAGATGATGTCCCAAATGGAGGACATCTACGCCGGACTGCCGCATCTCGACTGCGGCTCCTGCGGTGCGCCCACCTGCCGCGCTTTGGCGGAGGATATCGTCCGCGGCAAGGCAAAGGAAACCGATTGTATTTTTAAACTACGCGCGAAAATCCAAAATGTGTACGATCAGCTGAAAAACACGATATGAAATTCGTAATAGATAAGATTATTGAGGGAGATCATGACGGTACAGGATCTGATTGAAAAATTGAATTTAAAAATTTTGGTCGAGGGCGAGCTTGACCGCGAGGTCACGGACTGCTACATCGGCGATTTGCTGAGCTGGGTCATGGGCAGAGCGCCCGGCGATTCGGCGTGGCTGACGGTGATGGGCAACATCAATTCCATCGCCGTGGCGACGCTGGCGGACGTGAGCTGCATTATTCTCGTCGAAAACGCCGCTCTCGACGCCGAAGCAAAGCGGAAGGCGGACATGCACGGCGTCACCATTCTGCAAACCGAGGAGAACAGCTATTCTCTCGCGGTCAAGATCCACGGACTGCTGGCATGAAGTACTATTACGATCTACACCTGCATTCCTGTCTGTCGCCCTGCGGAGATTTGGATATGACGCCCAACAACATTGTCAACATGGCAAAGCTGCTGGGGCTTGACGTGATCGCCCTGACCGACCACAACACCTCGCGCAACTGTGAGGCGGCAATGGCTGTCGGCAGAGAAATAGGCTTGCTCGTCATTCCCGGGATGGAGATGACCACCAGCGAGGATATTCACGCCGTTTGCCTGTTTCCGGATTTGGAAAAAGCGCTGGCGTGGAGCGACTATGTGGACGCGCACCGCATTAAGGTCAAAAACCGCGTCAACATCTACGGCGAGCAGGTCATTATGAATGAGCTGGACGAGCCGGTGGGGGAGATTGAGCACCTGCTTTTGCCCGCTACCGATATCAGCATCATGCACGCCTACGCCAAGGTCAAGGAGTTCGGCGGCATCTGCTATCCTGCGCATATTGACCGCGACAGCTTGTCCATTCTCTCGGTGCTCGGCGAAATCGACGAGAGCTGCGGCTTCAAAACGGCGGAGCTTGCCGACATTTCCAAGCTGGACGAGCTGAAAAAACACCACCCGATCCTCGACACGCTCCACATCATCACCTGCTCCGACGCACACTATCTGGAGAACATGCGCGGCGCCGAAAACACGCTGGAGCTGGAGGAGCTGACGGCGGAATGCGTGCTGGCAAAGCTGGACGCCTGACGAACACAAAAAAGCAGATGTTCAAATCCCGTCAGTTTTGAGCCTAAAATAAGCAGAAGCAGGCATACTTTAGGACAAAATTTGACAATTTTAAATTATAGGACAAAAAATGGTAATTTTCACCCCGAAAATTAACCGAATTTGACGTATTTAAACAAAACAGGCAAAAAATTTAGTAGACTTTTTTCAAAATATATGTTATACTAATCGTTGACTTAATATAATATTACGGATTTTTGTAGTATTATTATAGGGAATAATTACAAAAGGTCGGATTACAGGCGCACTGCGGTGATTTGACCCGCCGCACTGCGGCAAATGCAGCGTTAACAACTGCAAAAACTAATCAGGGAGGAAAAACTATGCAGAAAAAAATCAGCAGCATTCCGTTTTCGGGCACACCTGAGCAGGAGGCTAAGCTAAAGGAAGTCATTGCCAAGAACATTGACGATCCCGGCGCTGTCATGCCCGTGCTTCAGGAGGCACAGGAAATCTACGGATACCTGCCCATCGAGGTTCAGACAATGGTCGCAGAGGGTCTGGGCGTTCCGCTTGAGGAGGTTTACGGTGTATCCACCTTCTACTCGCAGTTCGCATTGTCGCCCAAGGGAAAATACAACATCTCGGTTTGCCTCGGCACCGCCTGCTATGTAAAGGGCTCGGGCGATATTCTCAACAAGCTTTCCGAAATGCTCGGGATCGAAGCCGAGGAGTGCACCCCCGACGGCAAATTCTCGCTTACTGCTTGCCGCTGCATCGGCGCCTGCGGTCTGGCACCTGTTCTCACCGTCAATGATGAGGTTTACGGCAGACTGACCGTTGACGACGTGCCCGGCATTCTCGAAAAATACAAGGATGCGTGAGCTGTCGCTTAACGTTATGGACGTCGCCCAAAACTCGGTTCGGGCACAGGCAACGCTGGTCTTTATCACGGTGGAGGATAGCGACAAAAACGATTCTCTCACCATCACCATCGAGGACAACGGCTGCGGCATGACAGAGGAACAGGTGGCGCAGGTGATCGACCCGTTTTTTACGACCCGTACCACAAGAAAGGTTGGTTTGGGCGTGCCGCTGTTCAAGATGTCGGCAGAACAGACCGGCGGCAGCTTCAGCATAGAATCCGAGGTAGGGCGCGGTACAAAGACACAGGCGAGCTACGTCAAGAGCCACGTGGATATGACACCGCTGGGCGACATCAATTCCACGGTATCCATTCTCATTCGCTGTAATCCCGACATTGATTTTGTGTTTACACACAGCTTTGACAACGGCTCCTTTACCCTTGACACGCGCGAGCTGCGCGAGGTGCTGGAGGGTGTGAGCCTTGATACGCCGGATGTTGTGGAATGGATCGAACAATTTTTGGAAGAACAAACTGAAAATATTTGCGGAGGTGCAGAATTATGAAATCTTTAGCCGAATTAAAGGCTATCAGAGACAGAGCGAAGGCTAACGTCGCTTTGAGACAGGAAAACCCCAACGCTGCACGCGTTCTGGTCGGCATGGCGACCTGCGGCATCGCGGCAGGTGCAAGACCCGTGCTGAACACGTTTACCGAAGAGATCGCCAAACGCGGTTTGCAGGATGATATCGTTGTGACGCAGACCGGCTGCATCGGCATTTGCCAGTATGAGCCGGTTGTCGAGGTTGAGATCCCCGGACAGGAAAAGGTTACTTATGTAAAAATGACTCCCGAAAAGGTGGCGAGAATCGTTAACGATCATCTTGTTAACAAGAATGTCGTAACCGAATACACCATCGGGGCGCTGAACAGCTAAAGGAGGTCACTGAATGTTCCGTTCAAATGTACTGGTTTGCGGCGGTACCGGCTGTACTTCCTCAAACAGCTTACAGATTGCCGAAAGACTGAAAGAAGAAATCAAAGCCAAAGGGCTGGACAAAGAAGTTAACGTCATCACCACAGGCTGCTTTGGTCTGTGTGCGCTCGGCCCGATTATGGTAGTATATCCCGAGGGCAGCTTCTATTCCATGGTCAAGATTGAAGATATTCCCGAAATCGTAGAAGAGCACCTCTTAAAGGGCAGGATCGTTACCCGTCTGCTCTATCAGGAGACCGTGGTAGAGGACACCATCAAGTCTCTGAACAAAACCGCTTTCTATGCAAAGCAAAAGCGCGTGGCGCTGCGCAACTGCGGCGTTATCGACCCCGAAAAAATCGACGACTACATTGCCCGTGACGGCTACGCCGCTCTGGGCAAGGTGCTGACCGAAATGACCCCCGAGCAGGTCATCCAGACCGTTCTGGATTCCGGTCTCCGCGGCAGAGGCGGTGCGGGCTTCCCGACCGGCTTGAAGTGGAAATTCGCGGCAGGCAACCAGGCTGATCAGAAGTATGTTTGCTGCAACGCCGACGAAGGCGACCCCGGTGCTTTCATGGACCGTTCCGTCCTCGAAGGCGACCCGCACTCCCTGATTGAAGCCATGGCGATTGCCGGCTACGCGATCGGCGCTTCCAAGGGTCGTGTTTATGTCCGTGCAGAGTATCCCATCGCGGTCAAGCGTTTGCAGATCGCTATCGACCAGGCGCGTGAATACGGTCTGCTCGGCGAGGATATTTTCGGCACCGGCTTCAATTTTGACATGGAGCTTCGTCTCGGCGCCGGCGCGTTCGTCTGCGGCGAGGAAACCGCTCTGATGACCTCCATCGAAGGCAAGCGCGGCGAGCCGCGTCCGCGTCCTCCGTTCCCGGCTGTAAAGGGTCTGTATCAGAAGCCCACCATCCTCAATAACGTTGAGACCTACGCCAACATCGCGCAGATTATCCTCAACGGTCCCGAGTGGTTTGCTTCGATGGGCACCGAAAAGAGCAAGGGTACCAAGGTATTCGCGCTCGGCGGCAAGATCAACCACACCGGTCTGGTAGAGATCCCGATGGGCACCACCCTGCGCGAGATCGTATTCGAGATCGGCGGCGGCATCCCCAACGGCAAAAAGTTCAAGGCTGCACAGACAGGCGGTCCCTCCGGCGGCTGCATTCCCGAAGAGCACCTCGACGTTCCGATTGACTACGACAACCTGCTCGCTATCGGCTCCATGATGGGCTCCGGCGGTCTGATCGTTATGGACGAGGACAACTGCATGGTTGACGTCGCGAAGTTCTTCCTCGAGTTTACCGTTGACGAGAGCTGCGGCAAGTGTACGCCCTGCCGTATCGGTACCAAGCGTCTGCTTGAAATGCTCGACAAGATCACCAAGGGTCAGGGCACCATGGAAATGCTCGACGAGATGGAAGAGCTCTGCGAATTCATCAAGGCAAACTCCCTGTGCGGTCTGGGTCAGACTGCTCCCAACCCTGTTCTCTCCACACTGCGCTATTTCAGAAACGAATATCTTGCGCATATCCAGGACAAGAAGTGTCCTGCCGGCGTATGTAAGGATCTGCTTGAATACACTATCGACAGAGAGAAGTGCGCAGGCTGCGGTCTCTGCTCCAGAAAGTGCCCGACACAGGCGATTTCTGTCACCGACTACACCGCACCCGGCAAGAGACGTCCCGCTCTCGAGATCGACCACAAGAAGTGCATCAAGTGCGGCGCTTGTATGGCTACCTGTAAGTTTAAAGCAATTTATAAGGCTTAAGGAAAGGAGAGAATATAATGGAAATGTTGAATATCAAAATCAACGGCAAAGACTATCAGGTTGAGAAAAACACCACCATCCTGGAAGCCTGCCACAAATTCGGCATTAAAATCCCGACCTTATGCTTTCTGAAAGAAATCAACGAGATCGGCGCGTGCCGTATGTGCCTGTGCGAAGTCAAGGGCGCACGCAGCCTGGTTGCAGCCTGCGTATATCCCATCGACAGAGAGGGCACCGAAATCTTCACCAATACGCCCCAGATTCAGAAATACAGAAAAATGAACCTCGAGCTTCTTCTGTCCAATCACGACAAGAAGTGCCTGTCCTGCCCCAGAAGCAACAACTGCGAGCTGCAGCAGCTCTGTCTGGAATACGGCGTGGACGAAAAGGCGTTTGAGGGCGAGGAAACCAAGTATGAGGAGGACAAGTCCACTCTGCATTTGGTTCGCAACAACAACAAGTGTATCCTCTGCCGCCGCTGCGTAGCTGCCTGTAAGAACCAGTATGTATCGGTTATCGGCGCTAACAACCGCGGCTTCGATACCCAGATCTCCTGCGCGTTTGAGCAAGATCTGAACAGCGTTTCCTGCGTCAGCTGCGGTCAGTGCACCGTTGTCTGCCCGACAGGCGCACTGGTAGAGCGCGACGACACCGACAAGGTATTTGCCGCTATCGCCGACCCGACCAAGCACGTTGTGGTCCACACCGCTCCGTCTATCCGCGCGACCCTCGGAGAGTGCTTTGACATGCCGATCGGCACCAACGTGACCGGCAAGATGGTCGCGGCACTCAAGATGCTCGGCTTTGACAGGGTATTTGACACCAACTTCGGCGCTGACCTCACCATCATGGAGGAAGGCACTGAGTTTATCCAGCGCGTCCAGAACGGCGGTGTTCTCCCGATGATCACCTCCTGCTCACCCGGCTGGGTCAAGTTCTGCGAGCACTACTATCCCGACCTGATCCCGCACCTCTCCACCTGCAAATCTCCTCAGCAAATGCAGGGCGCTATGATCAAGTCCTACTACGCAGAAAAAGCGGGCATCGACCCCAAGGATATCGTGGTCGTTTCCGTTATGCCCTGCGTAGCGAAGAAGTTCGAGATCAAGCGTGACGACCAGGGTCGTGACGGCATGCAGGATAACGACATCTCCATCACCACCCGTGAGCTTGCCAAGATGATCAAGAGAGCCGGTATCCAGTTCACCCAGCTCGAGGATGCTGATTTTGATCCCATCATGGGCATCGGCACCGGTGCAGGCACCATCTTCGGCGCGACCGGCGGTGTTATGGAAGCTGCTTTGAGAACCGTAGCCGACAAGCTGACCGGCGAAGACCTCAAGCAGATCGACTACAACGAGGTTCGCGGCACCGACGACATCAAGGAAGCGACCTATGAGGTTGCCGGCATGAAGGTCAAGGTTGCTGTTGCTTCCGGCTTGAAGAATGCGGCTGTTATTCTCGACAAGATCCGTGCAGGCGAAGCTGACTATCAGTTTGTTGAGATCATGTGCTGCCCCGGCGGCTGCGTAAACGGCGGCGGTCAGCCGATCCAGCCCGGTCATGTGAGAAACTTCACCGACCTCAAGGCGCTCAGAGCAAAGGCGCTGTATGAGGATGACCTCAACCTGCCCTACAGAAAGTCTCACGACAATCCTGAGATCAAGGCGATCTATGAGGAATACCTCGGTGAGCCCGGTTCCCACAAGGCACACGAGCTGCTCCACACCTCTTATGTTGAGAGAAAAAAAGGCCTCTGATTTTTGAAATCATTTAGATAACTCCTTAAAAAAGTACACCTATCCGTCATGGATAGGTGTACTTTTTTAAGCAAGCATGACGCTTGACCCGATCCGCAAGCGTGACGCTTGACCCAATCCGCGCCACTTGCGTTTGTTATTCAGATTAGCGTCATCGACGCGTTATAAATAGAGCTGACGACATAGGGTGTTTTTCTATGCGGCGTTAGTCTGAGCATATCTCCGTATGGTGTTTGCTATTTAGATTGCCGTCATCGACGCGTTATAAATAGAGATGACAACATAGGTTTTTTCTATGCGGCGTTAAGCTGCGTTTATCTTCATATCCTTCTGTCCAAAGCCGCACCGAATGCAATGTCACGTTGCACCGGTGCCGTTAGTAACTTAGTAAGAAATGATCTCGTAGCCGTCCTCGGTAACAAGGACTTGGATCTCCCATTGTGCGGACGGCGTGCCGTCCTCGGTGTAGATCGTCCAGCCGTTCTCTTCGTCTACAAATATTTCGGGCTTGCCCATATTGATCATCGGCTCGATCGTGAAGCAGAGTCCCGGCACCATGCACATCTCGGTGCCTTTTTCGGTGACGTAGCTGACCCACGGATCCTCGTGAAATTCCAAGCCGATGCCGTGTCCGCCCACCTCTCTGACAACAGAATAGCCGTTCGCCTTGATATAATCATTGATCGCCTGCGCCATATCGCCCAAGAAGCCCCACGGCTTGACAGCCTTCAATCCCTCTTGCAAGGACTGCTTGGCGACCTCCACCAGACGCCTTTTGTCCTCACTGACATCGCCGATAAGGAACATGCGCGAGGAGTCCGAATAGTAGCCGTTCAAATTGGTGGAAACGTCCACGTTGACGATATCGCCGTCCTTCAGCACAATATCCTCCGACGGAATACCGTGGCAAACCTCATCATTGATCGAGGTGCACACGCTCTTGGGAAATCCCTCATAGTTGAGCGGCGCGGGAATACCGCCCATTTTGGTCGTGATTTCATTTACCCAGCGGTCTATCTCTGCCGTAGAAATACCTGCGCGGATATGCTCCGCCACATAGTCCAGCACCGCGATGTTGATTTTGGCGCTCTCCTTGATTTTTTCGATCTGCTCGGGCGTTTTGAGCAGGCTGTGGTCGGGTACGATATGACCTGCCGCTTCAATCTCCTCGATACGTTCGTCAAAATCAATGTGACACTTCTTGTATTTTTTACCGCTGCCGCACCAGCATGCGTCGTTTCTGCCCGGTTTCTTCATGCTAACCGCTCCTTAAAAAATTTTCACCCCATTATTATAGCACTTTGTTAAATTAACTACAAGAGAAATTTCATTTTTGTTGCCAATATCGCAGAAAAGATGTATAATAGTTTCAGCCGCACGCATATTTTTGGGCAGAGGTGTTGCTATGAAACGAAAACAACTGCTGTCTGCGGCTATCATTTTGCTCTGCCTGAGCGTCTTTTTGCTTTTGATGCTCCGCTCAACGCGCCGTATCACGCTGGAAACCGCCGCTCCGGTGCGCACACTGCCGCCGGTTTTGATAGACCCGGGACACGGCGGCGAGGACGGCGGCGCAGTGTCGGGCGATGTGCTCGAAAAGCACATCAACCTTGCCGTTTCGCACGATGTCGCCGACCTGCTTCGCCTGTGCGGCTACACGGTCAGCATGACGCGCGACACCGACGACGCGCTGACCAATGAGGGAGAGGACGTGCGCAAGCGCAAATACAACGATATGAAAATGCGCCTTGATCTCTACAACGCCACGCCCGACAACGTGGTCGTGAGCATTCATCAAAACAAATTCGACGCCGCAGCCTCGCACGGCGCGCAGGTGTTTTATTCTCCGAATCACCCAAACAGCGCCGTTTTGGCGGAAGCGCTGCGCAAAAGCGTGACCGGTATGCTGCAGCCGGACAATACGCGCACCTGCAAGACGGCAGGCAAGGAGATCTTTTTGCTGAAAAACGCCCGGGTTCCGGCAGTGATCGTGGAATGCGGCTTTATTTCCAACCAGCAGGAACGCGAGCTGCTGGTGACGGACGATTATCAAAAACAGCTGGCGCTGGCGATCGCCGCCGGGCTGATGAATTATGTGAATACAAACTAAAGGACACTTAAAGGAAGAAACTATGGCTAAGATAAAAAGTGTATATATTTGCTCCGAATGCGGTCACGAGTCGCCGAAATGGGTCGGAAAATGCCCGTCCTGCGGCGAATGGAACACCATGAACGAAGAGATAAAGGACACCGCCAAAACGGCTCCTGCGACAAAAACACGCTCCTTCTCAAGCTATGCCAAGCCGCACGCCATCAATGAGATCTCGACCGAAGACGAACACCGCTACGACACCGGCTGCAAGGAGCTGAACCGTGTGCTCGGCGGCGGTATCGTCAAAGGCAGTTTGATCTTGCTCGGCGGCGACCCGGGTATCGGCAAATCGACGGTGTTGATGCAGATTTGCCAATTTATGGGGGATACGCTGCGGATCCTCTATGTCTCGGGCGAGGAAAGCAAGCGTCAGCTCAAGTTGCGCGCTATCCGGCTGGGCGTCAACTCGCCGAATCTTTTGGTGATGACCGAGACCGACGTAGAGGTCGTGTGCGAGCAGATCAAAAGCATCAAGCCCGATTTGGTGATGATCGACTCCATCCAGACCATGAATCTCACCGAGCTGAGCTCCTCGCCGGGCAGCGTGACACAGGTGAGGGAGTGCACCAATATGCTCATGCGCACCGCAAAGGGGCTGGATATCCCGATGTTCGTGGTCGGACATGTCAACAAGGAAGGCTCGATCGCAGGCCCCAAGGTGCTGGAGCATATCGTGGACACGGTGCTGCACTTTGAGGGCGACAAGCAGATGGCGTGCCGCATTTTGCGCGCCGTCAAGAACCGCTACGGCTCCACCAACGAGATCGGCGTTTTTGAAATGACGGACAAGGGCTTGCGGGAGGTCGATAATCCCTCGGTCATGCTGCTTTCGGGCAGACCGACCAACGTCTCCGGCACCTGCGTCACCTGCACCATGGAGGGCTCCCGTCCGATTTTGGCGGAAACACAGGGTCTCGCCACCCAGAGCGGCTACGGCAATGCACGGCGCATGGCAACAGGCTATGACTATAACCGCCTGTCAATGGTGCTCGCTGTCCTCGAAAAGCGCGCCGGCTACTATTTTTCCAACAATGACACCTATATCAACATTGTCGGCGGTCTGCGCGTGGACGAGCCTGCGATTGACCTCGCCATCGCCATAGCGCTGATTAGCAGTTTGAAGGATACGCCGATTGACGAAAAGGCTGTCGTGTTCGGCGAAATCGGCTTGGCAGGCGAAATCCGCGCGGTTTCGCAGGCACAGCTGCGTGTCAATGAGGCGGTGCGGCTGGGCTTTGAAAAAATCGTGCTGCCATATCACAACCTAAAGGGCTTGACCTGTGACAACGCGGCGCTGATTGGCGTGAAAAATATCCGCGAGGCGTTCGAGGCTATCAGCTGATGAAAGCGCTGTTGATGAGCGATTTGTACCCATACTTTTGCCGCTCATTAGAGAAAAAGGGGTACAAAATTATTCCTACAAAGAAAATTAATGCCTTTCTTGAACCCGAACAGCGCCACGCAGACATGCAGGAATTAATCATACAAAACAGGCGCTTCCGCATAGAGGAATGCCAAAGACCGGTTGCAAAGGATTATCCGCAGAATGTGCGGCTAAACTGCCTGTTTTTGGGCGGTAAGCTATACGGCAAGATTGACGCCGCAGACGCGTCTGTGCTGGATTTTTGCCGCGAAAGGAAGATTCCTCTCGTCCATGTCAAGCAAGGCTACACGCGCTGTTCTTCGCTGGTGATCGGCGACAACGCGGTGATAACGGCGGACAAGTCCATTGCAAAAGCCCTGAAAGCCGACGGGGCAGAGGTTCTGTCCATTCAACCGGGGCACATCCGCTTGGAGGGCTTTGAATATGGCTTTATCGGCGGCGCCGGCTTTTTTGACAACGGGACAACTTACTTCTTCGGCAATATCAAAAAACACCCTGATTACGAACGAATCAAGGTGTTTTGCGCGGAATATAATTCCAAAATAGAAATATTAAACAGGGAAGAACAGCTGACCGATATTGGCGGCGTTGTAATTAGAACAGAATAAAAGAGTCCGGCGGATTACTTTTCGCTGGATTTTCTTTTATGTACACGCGAAAGGGGATTGGCTTCGGCGGCGTTTTTCATCTGCTCGTTACTCAAATGGGTATAGATTTCGGTTGTGCCGAGGTTCTCGTGTCCGAGGACGTCCTTGAGCACGCGAATATCGACGCCGCCATGCTGATACATCAGTGTTGCCGCCGTGTGCCGCAGCTTATGGCAGGAATAGCCCTGCGCGTTCAGTCCGATTTTTTCGAGATATTTATACACCATCGCCTGAATCGTTTTGACGGACATACGGCGGTGATTGCGGCTGATAAACAGCGCGTTTTTGTCCTTCACACCGTCAACGGGACGCACGCGCATATAGTCGTTAATCGCGCTGACGCAGGCGGAATTGAGGTAAATGACGCGCTCCTTGTTGCCCTTGCCGAGCACACGGACGGTATGGTCGGTGCGAATATCGGTATAATTCAGCCCTGCCATTTCCGAAACACGCAGACCGCAGTTAAGAAACAACGTCAGAATTGCATAGTCACGTTCACGGTTATCGCCTTCGACGGCGTCCAATAACTCGATACTTTGTTCGAGCGTGAGATACTTGGGGAGAGCTTTTTTTTGCTTGGGCACTTCGAGCTGCTCCATAGGATCATGGTCGAGGAGATTCTTTTTGAGCGTCAGATATTTGAAAAAGCCCTTCAAGCTGGAGCATTTTCGGGCGCGCGAGGCAGCGTTATTGCCGCGCTCGCGCAGCAAATAGTTCATGTATTCATAGGCGTCGTTCAAGTCGATCGTCTGCAAAAACGGCAGGTCGATGTCGAGGATCGAGATAGCTTCAAAATCGGAATCGGCAGGCACCAGACTGCGATAGATTTTCATAAAGCGGAAAAACGTGCGCAGATCAAGAAAATACTCGTCGATCGTTTTAACAGATTTTTGACGCACGGTCTGCTGATAAAAAAGGTATTCCTTCAAAATCGGAAACGCTTCATCCTGAAAACGGACAGCCAAACAAATCACTCCCAAGCAAGAATAGAATAACAAGAAAAAGAGGATAAGAAAAGATGATACCAACAGTATATCACAAAAAAGGAGAAGAATAATTCTATATTGGAACAATTATACAAAATGAATATTTTGTATAATTCAGGGGAGCAGCCTGAGGCTGCACGCAGTCCGCCTTTTTAGAGGTTTTCTTTAGGGGAAAGCTTGATAAACGGCGGGTTTTGGGGTCGCGATAGACTGCATGTTTAATGTATGAATAATTTTTGAAATATATTGGCGGCGAGCTTTTCGGTGCAATCAGCGCAAAGAAAAACTCACCGCTTTATTTTTTATGATCCTCTTTCAAAACCGCATACATTACAATGTCGCAGATGCCCTGCGTGTTTTTGCCGGCCTGCCGCAGCGTGCCTTCATACTGCAAGCCGCATTTTTTCATCACGTCGCCGGAATGCGGATTGCGCGGATCGTGATGTGCTGCAATGCGGTTCACGTCGACTTCTTCAAACAAATACCGGATCACAGCCTCAAACGCCTCGGTCATGATGCCTTGGTGCCACCAGTCATAGCCCAAACAATAACCGATTTCGACCGCTTCGATATCCTCCCGCATGACTGTCACGCCGATTGAGCCGACCGGCTGTCCGAGCGCTTTCAGCTCGATCTTCCAGTCATAAAAATCCGGCTTGTCGCGGTTCTCCATCAAATATTGATGATAGCTCTCCCTGAGCTGCTGCGCGTTCTCATACGGCTCCCATGTCAAAAATTTAGTGACGCGTGCGTCATTTGCCCAATTATAGAACATATATTCTGCGTCTGTGTCGATGGTTTTTCGCAAAAGCAGGCGTTCTGTTTCTATTGTTTTTGTTCCCAAATGCTTCATAATCATTCACCTCGCCATTATTATCGGATAATTTTACACAATAGTCAAGTATAAAAAAAACAGCGCCCGGGTTTTAGCCCGGACGCCGTTTTTATATGGTAGATTTTAAAAACTAAATTAGCAGATACCCTGGAACATCATAGCGTTTGCTACTCTCTCAAAGCCGGCAATGTTAGCGCCTGCGATGAGGTTGTCGCCGAGGTCGTACTTCTTGCAAGCATCCATGGACTGCTTGAAGATGTTCACCATGATGTTTTCGAGCTTCTCAAAAACCTCGTCCTCAGAGAAAATGAGGTGCTCGGCGTTCTGCGCCATCTCGATGCAGGAGCAGGCTACGCCGCCGGCATTTGCAGCCTTGGAAGGACCGACAACAACGCCGTTGCTCTGGAGATACTCTATAGCCTCGTTGGTGGTGGGCATATTAGCGCCTTCGCAGAGGAATTTGCAGCCGTTGGCAACCATCTTCTCAGCGTCAGCAGTGTGGATCTCGTTCTGGGTAGCGCAGGGAATGTAGAGGTCAGCCTTGACGCCCCAGGGCTTCTCGCTGGGGAAGAACTTGGCGTTCGGATACTTCTCAGCATAGGGAGCGCAGATGTTCTTGCCGGAGCTTCTGAGCTCGAGGAGGTAATCAATCTTCTCGCCGGTCACGCCCTCTTCGTCGAGGATATAGCCGTCGGGGCCGGAAATGGTGATAGCCTTTGCGCCGAGCTGTTCGAGCTTCTTGGCAGTACCCCAAGCAACGTTACCGAAGCCGGAGATAACAACCTTCTTGCCCTCGAGGCTCTCGCCAAAGTGGTTCAGCATCTCTCTTGCATAGAACACGATACCGTAACCGGTAGCCTCGTCTCTGCCTGCAAGACCGCCGTTGGGCACGCCCTTACCGGTAAGGGTGCCGTCATAGCTGTCGCGGATTCTCTTGTACTGACCCATCATGTAGCCGATCTCTCTGCCGCCTACGCCGAGGTCACCTGCGGGAACGTCGGTGTTGGGGCCGATGTGTCTGTAGAGCTCAGTCATAAAGGACTGGCAGAAGCGCATGATCTCCATGTCGGACTTGCCGTTGGGATCGAAGTCAGCGCCGCCCTTGCCGCCGCCGATGGGCAGACCGGTCAGAGCATTCTTGAAGATCTGCTCAAAGCCGAGGAACTTAACGATACTGATATTTACATTGGGAGCAAATCTGAGACCGCCCTTGTACGGACCAAGCGCACTGTTGAACTGAATGCGGAAGCCGCGGTTGACCTGGACCTTGCCGTTGTCGTCCACCCACGGAACTCTGAACATGACCTGTCTCTCAGGCTCGGTGATTCTCTCGATGAGAGCCATCTTCTCGTACTGGGGGTTCGCATCAAAAACAGGCTCCAAGGAAGTCAGAACCTCGGTAGCAGTTTGAAGGAACTCGGGTTGATTAGGATTTTTTGCAGCCAGCTTTTCCAGCTGTTCGCTAACGTATGACATTTGTAAAAGTCCTCCCTTATAGAATGTACTTGACAACTTTTGCAGGCGAAACAAAGCTTCGTTTCACCAACGCTCTTATTCTACACTATAACATTGATTTTTGCAAGTGGTTTTTGCAAGTTTTTTTAAAAAAATTTCATATTTATACTCCTTCTATCGGCTTATTTCGCAATTTGCACGAAATATTGCAGGATTTGACCGTTGTTGACTGGCATTTTTGAGCCTATTTCTATATATATAGCGCAAGTCGGCTGTTGACCGCACCAGCAAAAGGCAAGTTTCCACATTGCAAAAATATTTTGTATAATTCAAAAGCTGTGTTTTAACAATAGGTTCCACATAAATTTTAGTTGCAATCGGACATATTAACATGTTATAATGATGTTGAAACCCAAATTATACAATTTGTATATCACAAAAGGAGCCTGATGTTAATGGATTATCACAAGCGTTTGAGGGAGCTGCGCGTTCAAAACGGCTTTACGCAGGAGCAGGTCGCGTTCATTCTGCACACCCGTCAGGAACAGTACAGCAAATATGAAAGCGGAAAGCGTGAGCTGCCCATCAAGCATTTGATCGCCCTGTGCCTGCTCTACCGCGTTTCCGCCGACTATGTGTTAGGTATTGAAAAATTTGTCAATTAAAAAAGAGAGAAGCGCTTGCCTCTCTCCTATCGTAAATGGTTATGGAATTTTAAATTACGCTTCCTCCGCCTGCGCGACCTTCATCATGATGGCGCACTCCATGCGCTTGCGGAACAGCTCGCAGCCGTATTCATAAATGCCGTTGACAGAGCCGGTGGCATGGTAGGCGTTTGCCGCACAGCCGCCGCTGCAATACAGCCTTGCCCAGCAGTCCTTGCAGTCGGGTCTGGCGTAAACGTTGCAGAGCTTGAACTCGTCCTGTACTTCGCGGTTATCCACACCGTTCCGAATGTCGCCGAGCTTGTATTTGTCGTCGCCGACAAACTGGTGACAGGGATACAAATCGCCCCAAGGCGTGACCGCCATGTATTCGGTACCTGAACCGCAGCCGGAAATGCGCTTGTAGATGCACGGACCGCCGGTGAGGTCTATCATATAGTGATAGAAGGTCAGCGGTCTGCCCTCTTTTTCGCGCCAGAGCATTTCCTTTGCCAAAATCTCGTACTGCTCAAAAAGCACCGGCAGATCCTCATAGGTCAGCGCGTAGGGATCGTCGGGCGCACAGACGACCGGCTCCATGGAAAGCTCCGTAAAGCCGAGGTCAGCCATGTGGAAAATATCGTTGGTGAAATCGGTGTTGTTGTGGGTGTAGGTGCCGCGGACGTAGTAGCCTCTGCCCTCCCGTCTTTTAACGAACTCCTGAAACTTTGGCACGATCACATCATAGCTGCCCTTGCCGCCGATGGTTTTGCGGAGATGGTCATGGATCTCCTTTCTGCCGTCCAGACTGAGCACGACGTTATGACACTCGCGGTTGGCAAAATCGATCACATCGTCGTCCACCAGCATGCCGTTGGTGGTGAGAGTAAAGCGGAAGTTCTTGTTGTGCTGCTTTTCGATGCTTCTGGCATAGGCGACGATCTGCTTGACCACATCAAAATTCATCAGCGGTTCGCCGCCGAAAAAGTCAACCTCCAGATTGACGCGGCTGCCTGAATTCTCGATCAAAAAGTCGATCGCACGCTTGCCGACCTCCAAGCTCATCAGCGCGCGCTCGCCGTGATATTTGCCCTGACTGGCAAAACAGTATTCGCAGTTGAGGTTGCAGGTGTGGGCGACATGCAGGCAGAGCGCCTTGATGACAGTGTTGCGTTTTTTGAAGTCGAAGGCGAGGTTCTCGTATTTGTCCTCCGAGAAGAGCTTGCCCTGCTCCTTCAACTCCTGCACATCGTCTATGCAGTCGGCGATTTCCTGCGCATCGACGGTGGGATCATCCTTGTATTTTTCGAGCATGGCGGCGATAATGGCGTCGCGGTCGTTATCGGCAAAAAGCGCGATCACGTCATAGGCGAGGTCGTCCACTGCATGCACACTGCCGCTGTAGACATCGAGCACGATATTATAGCCGTTGAGTTTGTATTGGTGTATCATGGCAATTCCTCCGTTACATAAGGAAAGCCGTTAGCCCTATGGGATAACGGCTGCGATTCCTTGTTGAGATCCTTATTTCTCAAGGCACTTCTCGCACTGCTGGTTAGCAACACCGCAGGAAGTCTTGCAAGCGGACTGGCAGGAGGTCTGGCATTCGCCGCAGCCGCCGGTCTTTACGCTTTTTTTGAGGTCGCGTGTCTCGATAGTTTTAATTCTCTTCATAGGTATCATTCTCCTTTTTAGGAATTCTTAAAATAATTTTATCATAGTAAACCGCGTTTGTCAATCACCAATCTGCGACAAGGATCGCCTGCGGAAGCTGTTTGGTGGCGGAGGTCACCTCGACGCCGTTTGACAAAAGCTGCGCAAGCTGTTCCAAAATGCTTTGGCTGATGACCTCGCCCGGCACGATATACGGAATGCCCGGCGGATAGGCATAGATGGTTTCCATTGCCGTTTTGCCCGCGGCGTCGGCAAAGGGCACCGTCACGGCGCGGCGGCACCGGCTCTCAAACGGCTCAAACGCCTTTTGCGGCAGCTGTGCGAGCACTGCGGAGGTCGATGCGTTAGCGGAATAACCTATGGTCTTATCTATTTGCAGCAGCGCATGCAACAGGCGGTCAAAGCCTTCGTCCGTGTCGCAGACAGAGGTCATGGCGATGACGTAGTGTGCGGAGGACATTTCGGTTTCGATTTGATGCTCCTCGCGCAGCCGCCGTGCCAGCTCACCGCCGCTGAGCTCGGTGCCGTAAGCGGTCACGACCAGCTTGCCGCAGTCGTATGCGTCGATGTTGCAGCGGTTGTCATCGTCCGGGTCAAAAAGCAGACGGAGCTTTTGGAGCTGCTTGACGTTGGTATAAAAGGTATCCAAACGGTCGATATATTCTGTAAAAGAATGATCTTCAAGATAAGTCAGGCAGTCCTCCACACCGCTCATCAGCAGATAGGACGGGCTGGATGTTTCAAACACCGCCAGCTGCCTTTGCAGCTCTCCTTCAAGGCCGCGGTCATTGGTGAGAAGTAGTGCCGTCTGTGTGGGAGACGGAAGCGTTTTGTGTAGGCTCGTCACCGCCGCGTCTGCACCGCATGAGACCGCCGGCTGCGGAAAACGCGCGTGAAACGGAAAGTGTGCGCCGTGCGCTTCGTCCACCAGCAGCCTTGCGCCGTGCGCATGACAAATGGCGGCTATCACGTCTATATCGGAGCAAACGCCCTCATAGGTCGGCGAGGTAATGACGACCAAGCGGACATTCGTAGTGTTTTGCAGGAGCATATCGAGCATTTCGGGATAAACGCTGCCGTAGATGTCTGTGCCGTCGATCAAGTCCGGCATATAGTAAACGGGCCTTAGACCGCACAACTCCACCGCGTTGTACACCGACCGGTGGCAGTTGCGCGCGATGACGACCGTGTCGTCCGGACGTGTCATGGCTCTGATCGCGGCGAGTATGCCGCCGGTGGCGCCGTTGACGAGCATAAAGGCACGCGCTGCCTGCCACAGCCTTGCAGCATGCTGTTCTATTTCCCGAATACAGCCCGTTGGATGGTGGAGGTTGTCAAAGCCGGAGATCTCGGTCACATCCATCTTCAGCGGCAGGCAGCCGACGCGGTGCCGCTTGTGTCCGGGCATATGCATGGGATAAACACCGCTTTGGGCGTAATCCTTCAGTTTTTTTGTCAGCATCAGTTCGTACCGAATTCGCGCAGCTCCAAGCCCTTGTTGTGGTCGAGCGCCCAGTCGATACTCCAATAGCTGGTGAACAGGAGCAGGTGATTGCCCTTCAAATCCTGGATCCGTTTGGTGTCGGACGCCAGATCGAGGGTTTTGGGATCGAGCCCCTCGTTGACAATCCAGCGGATATATTCATACGGAAGATTCTCCATGATGATATCCACATTATATTCATTTTCGAGCCGATATTTGAGCACGTCAAACTGGAGCACGCCGACAACGCCGACGATGACCTCCTCCATGCCTGCGTCCAGCTCCTGAAAGATCTGGATGGCGCCCTCCTGCGCGATCTGGTTGGTGCCCTTGATAAACTGCTTGCGCTTCATGGTGTCTTTTTGGCGCACGCGTGCAAAGTGCTCCGGCGCAAAGGTGGGAATGCCCTTGAACTGTACCTTGTGGCGCGCCGAGCAGATGGTGTCGCCGATGGAGAAGATGCCCGGGTCAAACACGCCGATAATATCGCCGGCATAGGCTTCGTCCACGATCTCGCGCTCCTGCGCCATGATCTGCTGCGGCTGCGAGAGGCGCATCTTCTTGTTTCCCTGCACATGGAATACCTCCATGTTCTTCTCGAATTTGCCGCTGCAAATGCGCATGAACGCCACACGGTCGCGGTGCGCCTTGTTCATATTCGCCTGGATCTTGAATACGAACGCCGAGAAGTCCTCCGACATCGGGTCAACCTCCTCGCTGACGGTTTCACGTGCCAGCGGCGAGGTGGTCAGCTGCAAAAACTGCTCTAAAAACGGCTCCACGCCGAAGTTGGTCAACGCCGAGCCGAAGAACACGGGCGTCAGTCTGCCCTGCCGCACCGCGTCGAGGTCAAATGCGTCGCCCGCGCCGTCGAGCAGCTCGATCTCGTCCATAAAATCGGCTTTGAGGTATTGACCGAGCACTTCGTCCAGCGCCGGGTCGTCGAGGGAATATTCCTGCTTTTCGACCTCGCGCTGACCGTTGTTCGCGGTAAAGGCGAGGATCTTTTCGGTGTTGCGGTCAAAGACGCCCTTGAACTCCTTGCCGGAGCCGATCGGCCAGTTGACGGGATAGGTGTTGATACCGAGAACATTTTCGATGTCCTCCAACAGATCAAAGGGATTTTTGGCGTCTCTGTCCATTTTATTGATAAAGGTGATGATGGGGATGTTGCGCATGACGCAGACCTTAAAGAGCTTGATGGTCTGTTTCTCAACGCCCTTGGAGCCGTCGATCACCATGACCGCCGAGTCCGCCGCCATCAGGGTACGGTAGGTGTCCTCGGAGAAGTCCTCGTGTCCGGGCGTGTCCAAAATGTTGATGCAGTAGCCGTTGTATTTGAACTGCAAAACAGAGGAGGTGACGGAAATACCTCTCTGCTTTTCAATCTCCATCCAGTCCGAAACAGCGTGGCGCGCCGTACGCTTGCCCTTGACAGAGCCTGCCAAATTGATGGCGCCGCCGTACAAAAGCAGCTTTTCGGTGAGCGTTGTTTTGCCCGCGTCGGGGTGCGAAATAATCGCAAAGGTTCTGCGCTTGCGGATTTCGTCGGTATAGGTGCTCATACATTCAGTCCTTTTTCTTATATTATCAATTAATTATAATACTATTTTTTCGCGGCAGATGTCAACAACTATTTCAAAAATAAATTTTTTTAAGTATTTTCATACAAATACTTGACACAAAAGATAAATTATTGTAAGATTAATATAAGATTTCATTTTGATTATACCTATCTTTTCATATACCTTCCAACTTTGAGGCAGAAACTTTTTGTTTCTGCCTCAAATCATTACAGAAAGCGACATGTTTATGAGCCATTCCATCGGATTATATCTGCATATTCCCTTTTGCAAACGCAAGTGTGCCTACTGCGATTTTTTCAGCGGCACAGGCACGCAGGCGGATTTTGACGTCTACACAAACGTACTGACCGAAAAGCTTCACTACTGTGGGCAACAAGCGCAGGAGCCTGTCGGCAGCGTCTACTTTGGCGGCGGCACACCGAGCGTGTTGGGAACCGAGCGGCTGTGCGCCCTGCTCGGTGCGGTCAAACGCGCCTTTTCGGTGGAAGATAACGCCGAGATCACCTTGGAGGTCAATCCCGAAAGCGGCAAGACACTCGACTTTGACGCCCTGCGGCAGGCAGGCTTTGACCGCGTTTCGGTCGGCATGCAGTCCGCTATTGCCCGGGAAATCAACATCCTCGGCAGGCTCCACACCCCGGAGGAAGCCGCCTATACCGTTCGAAAGGCACAGACGGCAGGCTTTGACAACACCTCGCTGGATCTGATGCTGGGCATTCCGCTGCAAACAAAGAACAGCCTGCGGCAGTCGATCGCGTTTTGCGCCGACTGCGGTGTGCGGCACATTTCCTCTTATATATTGAAAATCGAGGAAGGCACGCCGTTTTATGCCAAGCGAAAAGCGTTGGACCTGCCCGACGAGGACGAACAGGCAGAGCTGTATCTCTTTGCTGTGGACTGTCTGAGCCGACTCGGCTATGCACAGTACGAGATCTCCAACTTTGCCCAACCCGGCTTTGAAAGCCGTCACAACACGCTCTACTGGCGCTGCGGCGCGTATATCGGCATCGGTCCTGCGGCGCATTCCTTTTACCATGGTAAGCGCTTTCACTACGCGCGCAGCATGCAGGCGTTTTGCAACGATCTTCTCACCGACGACGGCAGCGGCGGCGACAGCGAGGAATACATCATGCTGGCGCTCCGGCTCTGCGAGGGCTTGGTGTTTGCAGACTATGAACAGCGCTTCCAAAAACCGCTTCCGGCTGAGCTGCACCGAAAAATCGAAAAATATGTAAAGCTCGGTCTGATGGAAGCAGACGGACAGCACGCCTGCTTTACCCCAAAGGGGTTTTTGGTATCCAACATGATCCTGACAGATTTGCTTTGAAGAAGCCGCCGTTTCTTTTTGACTTGATTTGACTAAACTTGACTATACTGCGGTTCCGTTTTGGTTCCGAAAAACAGCTCCTGTGTTCTGCTTGCAGCAAAACGCAGGAGCTGTTAATTTATTCTGTTTTCAATATTTTGTACGCCGTTTTGAAATAACGGAGCAACAGAACGGACTGAACGATACCCAAAAGGCTGCCGAAGATCTCAAATACGGCTGCGCCGATGTTTGCCAGCGTGCCGCCGACCACCAGAATATACACACTGCCGCAGGTCTGGAGAACAAAAAAGGTCGTGATGACAGCGTAGATAATGCCGCCGCGTTTGTCCATTTCGGGATGGTCGAGTTGCTTGCAAAGGCTGCGAAGTCCCTCCAAAATATACACATCCGCCAGCAGCGCCGTCAGGGTGACAAGCAGGTCGGAGATGCTCTGCACCTCTTTATTCAAGACAAAAACGGTACTCGCCGTTATAATCAACAGCGTGAGGATAATGGAATAGAACGAGACCTTGAAGTTGTCATCCTCAGCGCTTGCCCTGCGTGAACTGACCAGACAGAGGATATAGCCAACCACCTTGATGACGATCGCCGACAGTGCGGAACCATATATCACTATTAGTAAGAAACCGGACAATCTCTCTCCAAGTTGTTCCGCAAACAAATAGACGACCGCAGTGGCGCCTGCTGTGAGTATGATAAAAAACTCGCAGATCAAAAACATGATCTCTGCAAGCATCAGCGTCTTTGTACTTTTGAGCGATTTTGGATATGTCATACCAATGCTCCTTTGGGGATTTTCTATTGTCATTTTAAGTGAAAAAAGAGAATTTGTCAATGGATGAATGAATATTATCCAATAATCCACTTGATTTTGTAATTAATTTTGGTATAATAGATTATATATATGGTTTAAAAACGGAGGATATTGTGAATAACGTACGTCAATTACCTCAAAAAATCCAAAGTCTTGATTTGAGCTGGATGATCCCCGCCGGCTTCGGGCTTTCGTGTGCGCTGCTCGCGGCAAGCGTCATCCTGCTGTTCGTCCGAGGAACAAGCGGTATGGAGAATATTTGGATGTTCAGCATCGGCGCCGACGTTTTTTGTCTGGCTGTCTGCGTCATGCTCTCGTTCAGCTGCGTGCTCAACTACAAAAACCGCAACGACCATACGCGCGTGTTCGTCACGCTGCTGACGGTCAATGCGGCGGCGCTGTTTTTGGATGAAGCCGCATGGCTCGTGCAGGGCATCGCGCCGCTGCGGCTCCTCAACCGGATCATCAATGTGCTGTTCTTTATGATAGGTCTGGTGCTGGTCTATCTGTTCTGGCAATACCTGCGGCGCGTGCTCAAAATGGAAAACAGCATGATGACCGCCGCCGATGGTATTTTGAACCTGCTGCTGATCCCCTCGCTGCTGCTGTGCGCGGTAAATTTGATTTATCCGTTGTATTTTTCGGTGGATGCAGGCGGCTACTATATGCGCACCGACAAATGGTATATCAGTCAGGTGTACCTCTACTTTGCCATTCTGATCGTTATTTTGGAGCTGCTGATGTCGCAGGCCTCCAAACGCGACAAGCTGGTAGCGATCTCGTTCATCGCCATTCCGCTGGCAAATCAGGCGCTGACACAGACGTCCTTCGGCATTTCCACGCAATACGCTGCCATGCTGGTGTCGATCGTGCTGATTTACGGCGTGCTGTTTGCCGACCGCGAAAAGGAGTTTTCCACCACCGAGACCGAGTTGGGCGTCGCCACGCGCATACAGGCAAACATGCTGCCCACGACCTTTCCGTTTTTGCCGGAGCGCAGTGAATTCGATCTCTACGCGTCCATGACGCCTGCCAAGGAGGTCGGCGGCGACTTCTATGACTTTTTTATGGTGGATGAGCATCACCTCGCGCTGGTGATGGCGGATGTGTCCGGCAAGGGCATTCCGGCGGCGCTGTTTATGATGGCGTCCAAAATTTTGATCAAGAACCGCGTGATGACAGGCGAGTCGCCCGGCAAGGTGCTGCGCGCGGTCAACAACCAGATCTGCGAGAACAACCGCGAGGATATGTTTGTCACGGTCTGGCTGGGCATATTGGACTTGCGCGACGGCACGCTGGTGAGCGCCAACGCCGGTCATGAATATCCCATCCTAATGGCACCGGACGGCGATTTTGAGCTGCAAAAAAGCAAGCACAGCTTTGTGCTGGGCGGCATGCCGGGCATCAAATACCGCGAGACAGAAACGGTGCTGCCTGCCGGCTCCAAGCTGTTTTTGTACACCGACGGCGTTCCCGAGGCAGAGAACCAGGACGAGGAGCAATATGGCTACAAACGGTTTTTGGAGGCGCTGAACAACCAAAAGAACGGCACGCCGCAGGAGCTGCTGGCGGCTGTGGAGAACAGCGTCAAGGGCTTTGTGAAGGATTACATACAATTTGACGATTTGACGATGCTCTGCGTTCATTACACAAGCAAAAAGGAGGAAAACCCCGATGAAAGAACTGACAGTTGATGCAGCTGTTGAAAATATTGAAGTCGTTACCGATTTTGTCAACGAACAACTGGAAGCGCTGCACTGTCCCGTCAAGGCGCAGACGCAGATCGCGATCGCGATCGACGAGCTGTTCGGCAATATCGCGCGCTATGCCTACACGCCCGACATCGGCAAGGCGACCGTGCGCTTTTCGGTGGAGGAAAATCCGCTGGCGGTGATCATCACCTTTATCGACCACGGCGTCCCGTTCAATCCGCTGGAGCAGGCGAACCCCGACATCCACGCCTCGGCAGAGGACAGACCGATCGGCAGCTTGGGTATCTTCCTCGTCAAAAAAACAATGAATTTGGTCGAATACGAATATAAAGACGGACAAAATATTTTGAAAATCAAGAAGAATATCGAATAGAAAAGGAACCCGGACAACATGAAAAACAACGGACAAATTATCAGCAAGCTGTTTCGAAAATCGGTTGTCAGCATCATTCTGGCGGCGATCGCCACCATGCTGGGCATCGTGATCGACGGCATTGTGATCGGCAGATTTTTGGGCAAGGACAGCATGGCTGCCTATGGTCTGGTGACGCCGGTCATCAACCTCGCCACGGCGTTCAGCGGCATTCTGGCGACCGGCGCACAGATCATCTGTGCCCAGCGGCTGGGCGCAGGCAAAAAAGAAAAGGCGCGGCAGGCGTTTTCGATGTGCATGATCATCACCGTTTGCGTGGCAGTACTGATGATGGCGGTCGTGCTGATTTTCAGGGATGACATCAGCGTGCTGCTCGGCGCAAGAGGCAATTCGGCGCATTTGAAGGCGCTGACCTCCGACTATCTGCTCGGCTTGGTGTTCTCGTTCCCCTCAGTTTTGTTTTTGTTTGAATTCAACTCCCTGATGCGTCTGGACGGCGACCCCAACCGCGTGATCGTGGCGGTCGTGGTGATGACCGCCATGGACGTTGCAGGCGATCTGGTGAACGCGCTGGTCGTGCACGGCGGCATGCTCGGCATGGGCATCACCACCTCCATGAGCTATTTTGCCGCGCTGGTGATCATGCTGCTGCATTTTACCAAAAAGGACATCATATTCAAGTTTTCGTTCAGGGGCTTGCGCCTCAGGGACATGGCGGAGATCTTTATCACCGGTTCCTCCTCGGCGATCGGCTCCGCTTCCTCCATGCTGCGCAACACGGTGCTCAACCAGATCATGGTCGCTGCCATCGCGTCCAGCACCGCTGTGGCGGCGCTCGGCGTTGTAAACACGGTCTACAGCTTTACCTCCTCCACCATGCTCGGCGTCGCCATGACGACCGCCATGATCGCCGGCATGATCTTGGGCGAGCAGGACCGCGTGGCAGCGGAGTCGCTGGTAAAGGTGACGGTCAAAACCTCGCTGGTGGTCGGCGCTGTGCTGATGGCTATACTGATGATTTTTGCAAACTTTATCGCTGGCGCCTTCGGCGGCAGTGACGGCGCAAAAATGGTGGAGATGGCAACAAAGGGTCTGCGTATCTACGCCGCAAGCATCATTTTTTACGGCTTGAACGTCGCTTTCATCAACTATACGCAAGGCATGCGCCGCGCGTTTTTGTCGGGGCTGTTCTGCTTTCTTGACAACTTTGTTTTTATCGTCATTCCGGCGCTGGCGCTGTTCCGTGTGCTGGACGCCGACGCGGTCTGGTGGTCTTTTCTTATCGGAGAATCCGTCAATCTGCTCACTGTCTGCCTGATGGCAGCGGTAAAAAAACGCGGTCTCCCGTTTCGTGCCAAGGACTTTCTGTTCCTGCCTGCCAAATTCGGCGTGCCACAGGAAAATGTGCTCGACTTTACGATCACAGACAAGGAGCAGATCACTTCGGCCTCCGCTTCCGTATCGAATTTCTGTCTGCAAAAGGGCGCTACCGAAAAGCAGAGCATGCTGCTCGGTCTGTTTGTGGAGGAGCTGAGCGCCAATATCGTGCAGTATGGCTTTGCCGACGGCAAGAGCCACAGCATTGATGTGCGCGTGCTGAAAAACGACGACACTTGGACGCTGCGCGTGCGCGATGACTGCAAGCGCTTTGACCCGGTGGAGTGGATAAAGCTGCACGAAAATGACGACAAAACCAAAAATATCGGTATTCGCATGGTCTGCGGTATGGCAAAAAACGTGCAATACCTCAGCACGATGGAGTTAAATAATATCACACTTTCTATATAATTATTGTAAGGAGTTTTTATCATGAACATCAAAAGAAAGCAATCCAACACAACTCTGACCGTTACCGTAAACGGCAGGATCGACACCGCTACCGCTCCCGAATTTGAAAACGGCGTCAAGCCGTATCTCACCGGTATCACCGAACTGATCCTCGACTTTAAGGGCGTCAACTACGTTTCCTCCGCCGGTCTGCGCGCACTGCTCTCGCTCCAAAAAACCATGATGAAGCAGGGCGAAATGAAGCTGGTGAACGTTTGCGAGGCAGTGGTGGATGTGTTTGAAGTGACCGGCTTTGACGAAATCTTGACCTATAACGAATAAGAGGGTATCTTGGCAATGATCATTGAATTACTGGAACAATATTCACAAGAAAACCCCAACGCTGCCATTCTGTTCGACGAGGCACACACAAAGGGTATCACCTATGCGCAGCTCGACGACATGAGCGGCAGGGTCTATGCCTATCTCACCGATAACGGCGTCGGCAAAGAGGACTTTGTGCTGATCAACCTGCCCAGAGGCATCATGCCGGTGATCGCCATGCTCGGCGTCTGGAAGGCAGGCGCTGCCTGGGCGCTGGTGGAGGACACCTACGCACCCGAGCGTATTGACTACATCCGCAAGGACTGCGGCTGCAAATTTGAGCTGAACGCCGACACATGGGAAAAGGTCATGGAGACCGAGCCAAAGTCCGGTCACGAGACCGTTGGCGAGCACGACGCGGCTTATGCCATCTACACCTCCGGAACCACCGGCAATCCCAAGGGCGTTTTGCATGAATACGGCAATTTGAAGCGCGCGATCGAGTCGATCCGTCTCAACGGAGAAAACCCCTTTAGGGGCAGCGACCGACTCGCCCTGCTGGCGCCGCTGAACTTTGTCGCCTCGGTCATCGTCATTCTCGAGGTGCTGAGCATTTGCGGCGGCAAGATGTTTATCGTCAACTACGCGACCATCAAAAACCCCTTGGCGCTCAAGCGGTTCTTCCTCGAAAAGCGCATCACCATCACCTTCCTCACGCCCTCCTATGTGCGCATGCTCGGCAACCAGACCGGACCGTTCCTGCGCATGCTCTTTGTGGGCAGCGAGCCTGCCAACAACATCTTTAACAAGAATCTCGATTTGATCAATATTTATGCGGCAAGCGAGAGCGGCTTTGCCGTGGGCGTGTTCAAGATCGACAAGGCATATGAGACCTGCCCGATCGGCAAGCCCGAGATAGAGACCAAGATCACCCTGATCACCGAAGAAGGCACCGAAGCCGAGGACGGCGAGATCGGCGAGCTCTGTTTTGAGAATCCGTATGTGCGCGGCTACATCAATCTGCCCGAGGAGACCGAAAAAGCGTTTGTGAACGGCGTCTATCACACCGGCGACCTCGCGCGCAAGGATGCAAACGGCAACTATGTGCTGCTCGGCCGCTCCGGCGATATGATCAAGATCAACGGCAACCGCATCGAGCCTGCCGAGATCGAAGCTTCGGTCAAGCAGGTGCTCGGGATCGACTGGGCGGCGGCACGCGGCTTTGAGGAAAACGGCAAGAGCTATCTCTGCGCCTACTACACCGCCGATGTGGAGGTCGACCGCGACAAGATGCGCGAGGAGCTTGCACGCCGTCTCCCCTACTACATGATCCCTTCCTACTACATCAAGATCGACAAGGTGCCCCTCAAGCCCAACGGCAAAATGGACAGAAAAGCTCTGCCGCAGCCGGACGCCTCCGACTTCAAGACCGATTACGCCGCGCCCGAGACCGAGACGCAGCAGAAGATCTGTGCCGCTATGGAAAAGGTGCTGGGTCTTGACAAGGTGGGCATCAACGACGACTTTTATGAGATGGGCGGCGACTCGCTCAGCTCTATCCGCGTGATCACCGAGAGCGACCTGCCGGGTCTGAACGCAGGCGAAGTGTTCAGAGGCAGAACGCCGCAGAAGATCGCCGCGCTCTATGAAGAGCGACAGGCAAACAGCGACGGCGAGGCGCCCGAGGTGAAGAACGCGCGCTCTATGGAAAAGGATCATCCGCTCACCACCGAGCAGCTCTATATGGTGGACTATCAGCTCTATACGCCCAAATCGACCATGTACAACCTCTTCTCCATGATGAAGATGGACAAGGATACGTTTGATATGGAGAAGATGGCGCAGGCTATGCACACCGCTATCCGCCATCACTCCGCACTGCTGACCACCTTCCGCTTTAACGACGACGGCGAGATCGTCCAGCGCTACACGCCCGAGATCCAGCAGGATATCCATGTGGAAAAAATGAGCGAATTTGAATTCAACGCCATCAAGGATACGCTGGTGCAGCCGTTTAAGATCATCGGCGGCTGTCTGCACCGCTGCCGTGTGTTTGAGACCGAAAAGAACGGCTATGTGTTCTTCGATGTACACCACACCCTGTTTGACGGCACCTCGCTCAAGGTATTCATGGGCAACGTCGGCAAGGCGTATATGGGCATGCAGCCCGAGAGCGATTTGTATTATCTCTTCCTCCAAAACCGCGAGGACGCCGAAAAGACCGAATTTTATGAGGAGAGCCGCCGCTACTTTGAAGAGCGCTTTGACGGCGTGAAGTGGTCGAGCTATCCCAAAACCGACCACGAATCACGCGAAAACGAGATGGGCGAGCTGTTTGCGCCGCTCGGCATTGAACAGCCGCAGATGAAGGCGATCGAGCGCCAGTATAAGATCAGCCGCAACGAGTTCTTTATCACCGTTGCCGCGCTGGCGATCTCTATCTACAACGAAGAGGACAACATCAAGCTGAGCTGGATCTACAACGGCCGCGAGGATATGGAAGCCATGAACACCGTCGGTCTGCTGTTCCGCGATCTGCCGGTAGGCGTCAAGCTCACAAATGACATGACGCTGCGCGAGCTGTTCTCCGACGTACATGTGCAGGTGCAGAAAGGCATCGAGCACAGCTGCTATCCGTATGTGGACATTCACGACCAGGCAGGCGGCGAGGAAGCGGCCTATCTGCTCTATCAGCGCGACATCCGCGACATGGGCGGCATGGACGGCATGGATGTGGAGACGATCGACATCCGCCAAAACCAGGCGGCGTCGCAGACCCTGCTGGATATGGAGATCCTCGACGGTGAGGACGGCTTGATTTTGATGATCGACTACACCGCCAGCCTGTATGACGACGAGAGCATGGATCGCTTCAAGGATATTTTTGTCCGCGTGGCGCAGGCTTTGGTGACGCATAACTCACAGACAGACGTGACGATCGGCGAGATCCGCAGGCAAAACAGCAACAAAATGAGCTTCTTTGATATCATTGCCGCTGTATTCGGGAGAAAGAAATGAATCTAAACAGCAAAAACGAAGCGCAAATAGTAATTCGCAGCCGCTATGGCGAGAACCGTCCCATCACGGGCGAGTATGACGAAGCACTTGCCGCGCATTGCAAAAACGGGACCTTTGTTGGCGGCAGAGCCGGAAACAGCCTTGTGTTTAAGGGCATTCCCTTTGCCAAGCCGCCCACCGGCAGCCTGCGCTGGCAGGCGCCGCAGCCTGTAGAGGCGAGCGACGGCGTATTTGAGGCGTATTATAACGGAAAATCGCCGATCCAAACCGAATGGCGAACCGAGATGGCGTCGTATTATCCGCAGGGCGAGGACTGCCTGTATCTCAATATTTGGCTCAACGATACCGACAAAACGCCCGACAAGCCGGTCATGGTGTTCTTCCACGGCGGCTCCTACGGCTGGGGCGGCACGGCGGATCCGCTCTATGACGGAAAAAGCTTTGTCAGCAAGCAGAGCGACATCGTTTTGGTGACGGTCGGCTACCGCATCGGTCTGATGGGCTTTGTGGATTTCAGCAGCGTCAAGGGCGGCGAAGCGTTTCCCGACGCGCCGAACCTCGGTCTGCTCGACCAGATCGAGGCGCTGCGCTGGATCCAGGACAACATCGCCGCGTTCGGCGGCGACCCCGGCAACGTGACCGTCTTTGGAGAATCCGCCGGCGGCGGAAGCGTTTCGCTGCTGCCGATCATTCCGCGTGCGACCGGGTTGTTCAAACGCGTGATCGCAGAGAGCGGCTCGGTGGCGCTCACCTTTTCCAAAAAGGAATGCCAAGCCTTTACCGCGCATCTGCTCAAAGAAACCAAAGCCAAATCCATGCAGGATCTGATGCACATGACCGAGCACGAGCTGATGCTGGTCAACGAAAAAATCAACTATCTCAACAACTTTCCGCAGCGCGACGGCAGGCTGATACCGCTCGACCCCTATCTTCCGTATGAGAACGGCGAGGCCGTCAGCGTCGATATGATGATCGGCACCAACTCCGACGAGATGAATTATTGGATCGGCGAGATCGGCGGCGTGGTACCCTACCGCTTTACGATCCCCGTCAAGTTTGAGAACGACATGAAAGTCCTGAGCCACGGCGAGAAGAAGCGCGTCAAGCTCTTTATGGACGGCTTGAAGGGTCACAGCATGTGGCGCATGACGGAATTCTATAATGAACTCATGTTCCGTCTGCCGGCGATCCGCCAGGCGGAGGAGCATGCCAAAAACGGCGGCAAGGCGTATATGTATTATTGGACAAAGCCCTCCGTCCTGCCGCTGCGCAAGGCGTGCCATGCCGTGGAGCTTGCCTATGTGTTCGGCAATCTGGACGAAACCATCTACACCGGCGAGCGCGCCGACGAGGAGCTGTCGGATACCGTCATGCAGATGTGGACAAACTTTGCCCGAACCGGCGATCCTTCGACCGAAAGTCTGGAATGGCAGCCCTATGATGAGAACAGCCGCATTTCGATGATCATCTCAGGAAATCCGCACACCTCGAGAGACGTTCTGCAAAGACAGCGGAAGCTGCTCTCTCCCCTGCTAACGCGCATGATCAATCCTTCCTATGCAACGCTGGACCTCAACGTCCCGTTTGTGCGCAAGGCAATAGCAGGCGGTCTGATGGTTCTGTCGGGCGTGGCTGCGGCTGCCTATTTTGCCGTTAAGCTTATTGACAATGATTAGGAGGAATAAACATGAGCAAACTCTCATCCAATCAGACAAAAACCAAATCATCCGGTTCCTTTTTTCGCTCCAATCCGGTGATGAACCGTCTGAACAAAATGGACGTCGTGAGTGCCGCACCGGATGAAAAGGCAGCCGGTTACGGCAGGATCACCGTCAAAACCGCCTACTTTTTGCTGATGACGGTCGTGGGCATGCTGGCTTATTTGACGCTGAACCAACTGGTATTTTCGGGACAGGCGCAAACGCTGAGCATTGCATACAAGGGCTTTACCTTTACGACCTCGGTGATGACGATCATCTTTGCCGCTGTTGCAGGTGTTCTCGCCATTATCACGCAGCTGATCGCCGCGTTTGTGCCGGCGAGCATTCCCGTTACCGGCACCGTTTATTCCATGTGCCAGGGGTTCATTATTTCATTTTTGGTATTCACCGTCATCAAGGGCTATGAATATCTCGGCTTGCTCGCGCTCGCCATCACGGTCGTCGTGGTGTTCACCATGTCGATCCTCTACACGACCGGCGTGATACGCGTGACAAAGAAGTTCAAGATGGTGCTGATGACGCTGCTGTTCGGCATGATCGGCATCTCGCTTTTCAGCTTGATCGGTTTTTTGATCCCGCTCACCAGACCCTTTGTCAGCTCGATCCTGGGCAATTTCTGGGTCTCGATCGCTCTGACGGTATTGTCTCTCATTATCGCATGCCTGTTTTTGATCTCCGACTTTGCCGTTATCGACCATGTGGTAGAGAACAGAATGCCTGCCAAATATGAGTGGATGGCTTCCTTTGGCTTGGCGTTCACCATTCTGTGGATCTATGTAAAGATTCTTGACCTGCTCATTCAGATCGTCGGCAAGAGCAAGAAATGACCGGGCAAAAGGAGTTGCTGTTATGAGATTTCCAAATGCCTGCAAGGGCTTGAAAAAAATATTTTTTGCCGAACTGATTTCACTGATCGCACTGGTGCCGTATGCGGTTTCGCTGGTGCTGATCCAGTTTTTGCCGGAAGAGATCGATAAAAACAACGCCGAAATGCTGCTGGCTGAAGTGGTGGTGACCATCTTGTCGATCTTGTCGCTGGTGATGATGACGGTAGCCTATGTGCTCAACGTTATCGGCTATGTCACCGCCTCTAAGGACAATGAAAGCTTTAAAAAAGCAATGCTGCTGACGATCGCCGGCATGGTGCTGACGGTCGTTTCGGGAATCATGGAGAATGCAAACGGCAATCCCATTCTCACCAACACCTTTGATTCCATGGAGAATATCCTCGATCTGCTGATCACACTGATGACGATCTCGGGCATTGTGACGTTGTCGGTCACCTACGGCGACCTGAGAATGGTGGAAAGCGGCAAGGCGCTCTTCAAGTTCCTGTTCGCCATTTATTTGCCGACGCTGATCGCCTATGTGTTCGTCTACCTACTGCGCAACACCCGTTCGGCGGCGATCCTTGCCGTGACGGTCACGTTTATCAGCTTTGCGCTCAACACGGTTTATTCCTTGCTGTATCTGCGCTATCTGTACCGCGCCGTGAATATGCTGGAAGAATGATCTGATATAACGAAAATCACAGAGGGCTCTCCGACGTTTGCCGGGGAGCCATCTGTTTTTGGAAGTGTCCTCTGTTATCCTTTTCTGTCAAATAGAGCCGTTTTGCTCAGAAAATATTGCAACACAAAAAGAAAAATGGTATAATTTGATTTGTATATAAAAGAAATAATCGAAGAAACCGAGGTACTTGTATGGATTTTGATTTTTTGGATTATCTTGACTTTTCGACGCCCTCGAGCACGGCGTTCGCCATCTATGCCATCATCGTCTACAGCATCACGGTCATCGCCGAATGGCGCATTTTGGTGAAGGCGGGCGAAAAGGGCTGGAAATCGCTTATTCCGTTTTATAATCTCTATGTCTCTCATGAGATAGTCGGCATGGCGCCCACCTGGTTTATTCTCGAAGTCGTCTTTTGGGTGACCGAGGTGATACTCGAAATACTGGAGGAGCTTTTCTCGCTGCCCCCGGAGGTGGCGCTGGTCATCGGCAGTGTTATCGCTGCGTACACCGTTTTGTCCGAGGTCATCCATATCATCAAGCTCTGCAAATGCTTTGGAAAGGGCAGGGGCTTTGCCATCGGCATGATCCTTATCCCCTATGTGTTCTCGGCGATCATCGCGTTTGACCGCTCCGTCTACACCATGCCCGCAAACGCACATCACGGCAAGGAGGAAGCATGAAACAGGAAGATTTAGCATTTTACGGCGCCTTTGCGCCCAAGCTGCAAGAAATACACGACCTGATGCTGCATGAGATACAGGCGATTCTCGACAGCATCAGCACCGATTCCGAAAAAGCGCCTGCGGAACACTTGAAGTGCCGCATCAAGGGCGCCGAAAGCCTAAAGGAAAAGCTGCGCAAAAACGGTCTGCCGCAGACGCCTGCCGCCGGACTGCAACACCTCTCCGACGTGGTGGGCGCCCGCGTGGTGACGCACTTTATCGGCGACATCTACACCGTGCTGGAACGGTTGGAGCAGAGCGACAAATGGCAGATCAAAAAGGTGAAGGACTACATCGCCAATGCCAAGCCAAACGGCTACCGCAGTTTGCATGTGATCCTCACCATGCCCTTTGGTGTGGGCGGTATCGAAACCATCGACACCGAGATCCAGATGCGCACCATTGCCATGGACTGCTGGGCGAGCCTGGAGCATCAGCTGAAATACAAAAAGAACATCCGCAACACCGCCCTGATCGTGGACGAGCTGAAACGCTGCGCGGACGAAATGGCGTCCACCGACCTGTCTATGCAGACGATCAGAGATTTGATTCAACGAGGTTAAATATGAAGGTACTGTATGCAGAGGACGAACGGCAGCTTTCGGTCGCCGTCGCAGAAATATTAAAAATGGAAGGCTTTGAGGTCACGGCTGTCTATGACGGCGGACAGGCGCTGGACGCGCTGGAGAAGGACTTTTTTGACGCGGTGATCCTCGATATCATGATGCCCGTTGCCGACGGCATGGAGGTATTGCGCCGCATGCGCGAAAACGGCGACCACACCGCCGTGCTCATGCTGACCGCCAAGGCGACGCTCAACGACCGTATTTCGGGTCTGACATCCGGTGCGGACGACTATCTTGCCAAGCCGTTTGCGATGAAGGAGCTGGTGGCGCGGCTGAACTCGCTGATCCGCCGCAACAGCGATTACCGCCATTCGGTCGTCAAATTCAGCAATATCGAACTGGATTCCAACACCTGCGAGCTGAAATCCGACAAGGGCAGTCTGCGGCTCAACAACACCGAAGCCGAGCTGCTGACCTTTTTGATTTACAACGCCGGAAAATATTATTCCGCAGAAGAAATAAACGAGTCCGTATGGAACGGCAAAGAAAGCCCCGAAAAGGCGGAGCTGTATGTGTTCTACCTCAAAAACAAGCTCCGTCAGATCCACTCCGCCGCAGGTATCCTCATGGACGGCGACAGGTATGCGCTGGGAGAATAACCGATGAAAAAACTGAGAAAAAAGATCGTTATCGGCGTTTTCATCTCATCGACGCTCGTGTTTGCGCTGACGATCATGCTGTTTGATCTCTCCACCATCATACACATCCATCAGCGCGCGGATTCCATCACCGGACTGATCCAATACTATAACGGCGAGCTGCCGCCGCCGAAGGAATATGCGAAGCTCAGGGATGACCTAAAAATCCATCTGTATAACTATGACGAGGACTCACCCTACCGCATTCGCTATTTTGTCGCAGACATCACAAACGACACCGTTACTGCCGATTTAGAGCATATCGCCGCTGTTTCGTACACCGAAGCCGAAGAAATGGCACAGCAGGCGCTGCAACGGAACAACCGGATCGGCACGATCGAGGAATACCGCTACCGCGTGACAGACAACCGCGAGCGTGTGATATTCTTGGACTGCTCTGCCGATCTGTCCAACATGCACATGCTCAGCCTGTTGATCTCGCTGATCGCACTGGCGTTTATCCTGATGATCACCGTGGTGTTTTACTTCCTCTCCTACCGGATCGTGCGGCCGTTTGAGGAGAACGCGCGCATGCAAAAGCAGTTTATCACCGACGCGAGCCATGATCTGAAAACGCCGCTGGCGATCATCTCCGCAAATGCCGAGGTGCTCGCCTACAAGGACGGCGAAAATGAGTGGATAAACAACATCACCGAGCAGGTGACGCGCATCAGTGAGCTGGTGAACGAGCTGCTCACCCTCAACCGCCTGGAGGAGGTCGAGGTCGCCGTCGGCATTGAACCGGTACCGCTCAGCGATATAATGAACAAAACCGCCGACAACTTTGCCGAGGTGTTCAACAGCAAGCACGTGCTGGCAGAGCGCCGCATTGAGCCGCAGGTGGTGCTCAACGGCAATCCGTCACAGCTGGAACGCTTGGTCTCGGTGCTGGTGGAGAACGCCTCCAAATACGCCTCCGAAAACGGCAGGGTCGTGCTGACACTCAAAAAAGAGATGCGTTACACCACCATGACGGTGTTCAATACCTGTGAGATCGACGAGGAAGCAGACTATAAGCACCTGTTTGACCGCTTCTACCGTCCCGATACCTCGCGCACCTCCAAAACCGGCGGACACGGCATCGGCTTGAGCATTGCCAAGCGCATCGTCACCCTGCACAACGGCACCATTGAAGCGGTGCCCGGCAACGGCGGACTCACCTTTCACGTGAAGCTTTCCAATAAAATGAAAGCGGCAAAGGAGGAAAAACATGGAAGTTAAAACCAGACGGCTGGAAAACAACGTGATCACACTGGGCACCGGCATCATCGCGTTCAGCATTTGGGCACTGCTCAAATATGCCATGACATTTTTTTCCGACCTGTCCTATGCGGACGAAATGTCTGCGGGAGCTAGGGTGATTTTTTTCGCCAGTGTCATTGTGATCTCCCTGACAGATGTTCTGTTCCACTTTTATATCGGCGTTTCGGCGCGCAGTGAAGGCAAGGGCAAGAAAAAATCGCCGCTCTATTTGGTTTTGACCGCATTTATCATCATGGTGTACCTGGTCGCTATCGTGTTTGAGATCTATTTTCTGCTCCAAGAAAAAAGCCTTTTTTCGGTTTTTGTCACCACACTGGTCGATGTGACCTCCACCGTCATCTTTATCGAAATGTTTGTCTACGCCGTGCAGCTTCGCCGCATCAGACGGCAAAAACGCAAAAAGGAGGCAATGGTATGAATCCTGATTTTCACTACTACGCCACCTACTGCGCGGCACAGCTTGCGGGTTATACGCATGAAGAAAGCGTTGCCATTGCGCGCAGCGACCAATTTGTGGATCTGTGCAGCGTGACCTTTCTCGCCAAGGTGAATGCGCCGCTTTCCGCCGCAACAACGCAATTGCAGCTGGAATTGATGCAAGCGCCGACGGACATTATCGGCTTGCAGGATATTACGCGCATTTGGTCGTCCTTCCACTTTCTCCCCTACGACCTGCACGCCGAGCCGAAAAAGAAGTGCTCCAAGCGCTACAAAAACAAATATCGCCTGATTTGCAGACCGAACGGAGATCTGGTTCGGGAGACCGTCATGCTCGCCAAGGGAAAGAGCCCGGAGGCGGTCGGCATCGCCATGCATGTGCTCGCCGACACGTGGGCGCACCAAAACTTTGCCGGCACGCCGTCGCTCGTCATCAACAATACCAACTACTGGTTTTATGAGCTGTTTGAGGAAAACGGCGGTTGGCGCGAGAAGAAGATCGCCTTCCGTCACAGTGCCTCCACGCCCGACGATTTGGAAAACAGCCTTTATACGGCGAGCATCTATGTCAACAGCGAAAAATCCATTATGAACCTCGGTCACGGCAGAGCCGGTCATCTCCCCGACTACAGCTTTGTCCGCTACAAGTATCTGCCTGCCTGGGGCGACTACGAGGAGATCGTCAAGGATAATCCCTCCGACTATCTGCATGCCTTTTGTCAGATGATCGAGGCGATGCGCTATCTGCGCGGCGACAAGGAGGACATTGTCTGCAACCGTTACGACACGCAAAAGATCGCGCCCTACGAAGCGAGGATCAACAGCATTCTTCGCAAGCGGCAGCTCGATTCCTCCGCCGACTGGAAGGCACTCGGCGAAGAGCTCTCCGGACAGGAGATCCCGCCGTTTGACATCAGCGTCTTTCAGTCCGGCTACAGCGCCGCCGCCAAAAACGAAAAGGACGAAACCGTTCTCGGCAGATTCATCATCGCCGCACTGGCGCAGAAAAGCATGGTGACCAACCGGATCTATCAGTCCGGCAGCAAGCTGGCAGGCTATTCCGTCGATTACCGCAAGCGAATTTTTTGGGTCGATAAGGCATACAAAATGCTGATCAACAGCAAAGGAGGCGACGCCAAATGAGTTTTTTTCAGCGGTTTAAGAGTATATTGGCAGGCATTTTGATGCTGTTCTTTGTGGCGCTGCTGCTGCTCCTACCGAATGAAGCCTATTATCTGGTGGCAGGCGTTCTCGGCTTGATGCTGATCATTTACGGCATTCGTCTGCTGTGGTATTACCTTACCATGGCGCGGCACATGGTCGGCGGCAAAACCATCCTCTATCAGTCGGTTATCGTGATCGATCTGGGCTTGTTCAGCTCTACCCTGATGTCGGTCTCCTCCGCGATGGTGATCTTTTATTTGCTCGGCATCTACGCGTTTACCGGCGCCATTTCGATTTTGCGCGCGTTTGAAGCCAAAAAATACGGCGGCTCCTGGAAGCTCAAGCTCATCACCGGCGTGATCGGCTTGGCGTTAGCCATTACGCTGGTCGTGCTGGGCTTCGCCTTCGGCTTGACACAATATCTGGTGTACGGCTTTTGCCTGAGCCTTGTCTACTCCGCTGTTGTCAGGATCATTTCTGCTTTCCGACAAACTGCGGTGGTTTACATTCAGTAAAAACAATCGATTTGGAGGTGACGCAAATGCGTGTGACATACAACAAAAAACAAGTGATACGCTATCTGCTGTGGACGTTTGGGATCGCCTATATCATCCAAATCGCCGCTGCGATCGTGTATCTTCATGTGAATCTCACCATCGGTCAACTGATTATAGCGGCTATGATGTTTGTCCCGATGCTAAGCGTGCGGCTGTCCGGCGCAAAGCTAAAGGACATGGGCTGGAACCCGAGGATAAAACAAAATGTCAAGCCGTTTCTGCTCGCGTGGCTGTCGCCGCTCCTCTTTACCGTTATCGGTGCAGGATTGTATTTTCTGGTCTTTCCGTCGCACCTTGACCTGAGCGGACAATATGTTATCAGTGCAGCAGGCGAGGACGCGCTAAAGCAAATGGAAGCGCAGGGCTTGACCTATCCTGTGATGATATTGATCAGCGTCCTAAGCAGTCTTTTCTACGGACCGTTCATCAATGCGCTTTTTGCGCTGGGCGAAGAGACAGGCTGGCGCGGCTTTTTGTTTCCGCAGCTGAAAGCGCGGTTCGGGCGCAGAAAGGGACGGCTGCTCGGCGGCTTCATCTGGGGTGCGTGGCACTGGCCGCTCATCTGGCTGATCGGTTACGAATACGGCGCCGCAGCCGGCAATCAGAGCGGTTATTTCGGGTTCCCGTTCAGCGGTATGCTGCTGTTCAGCGTTATCACCATCGGCTGGGGCATTCTGCACGATTGGCTGTATGAAAAAAGCGGCACCATCTGGGCGCCGGCGCTGTTCCACGGCGCCATCAACGCAACCGCCGCTTTGCCGCTGATGATTTGCACAGCAGATACCGGCTCCGCAAGACTCCTCGGACCCGAACCTATCGGCATACTCGCCGGACTGCCGTTTTTGGCGGTTGCCGCTGTTTTGCTGTGGCGTGAAAAAGGAGATACTACATAAAAAGTCACAAGCTCAGGATCCCTACGGACTCTGAGCTTGTGCTTGTTTATGCAAAAAAATGATTATTCCGGCTTATAATCCGACCAGTTGCCGGCAGAATATCTGCGTTTTGTTTTCATCTGGCCGGGATCGGCTTTGGGTTCTACGGACATGTCGATCTTATAGACCTTTCCGATCAGTCCGTGGCTGTACGGAAGGTCGGTCGTCTGATACGCATCCGCACCCTCCGAAACCTTCTTGTCGGTCACACCGGAATCAAAAATGATACCCTGCACACCGAAGGGAGCCGCTACCCGGTAAATATCGGTTCCTTCGATCTGCTCCATCTGAAAGCCCGGCCACTCGGCATAATAATAGGGTTCGTTCGTCAGACTGTTGATCGCCATACCGCCCCACCAGTAGACATAAACCTTATCCCACTTGGTTTCGCTGT